>Ga0209510_1000266_pt1 | contig 77668 bp, 68 predicted proteins | sample BiotimSIPDNA_FD_185749 | JGI IMG/M metagenome (GOLD analysis project Ga0209510, IMG submission 185749) | Anaerobic biogas reactor microbial communites from Washington, USA - Biogas_R1 time_0 SIP DNA (SPAdes) (version 2) | ecosystem: Engineered > Bioreactor > Anaerobic > Unclassified | place...
CTTTGATCAGGGGGTCCTTCACCGGCACCGTCAGCTCAATGCGCTTGTCCAGGTTCCGGGTCATCAGGTCGGCAGAGCTTAAATAGACCGCCTTTTCCCCGCCGTTTTCAAAGCAGTAAATCCGGGAATGTTCCAAAAAGCGCCCCACCATGCTGAAGACCTGCAGGTTTTTGTGCTCTTTGTAATTCAGGCAGCAGATGCCCCGCACCATCAGTTTTACCGGCACCCCGGCATGGGCGGCGGACAGCAGGGCCTCCATCATCTGGGGGTCAGAGAGGGAGTTCATTTTCATGGTGATGCCGCAGGGCCTGCAGGCTTTTGCAGCGGCTTCCTCCCGGCGGATGCGCATCAGCATGGCCTCCCGCAGCTCATAGGGGGAAGCGATCATCTCCCGCATGGGGTAGATGTAGCGGTAGCCCAGGATCAGGTTGAAGAAGGAGGCGGCGTCCTCCCCCAGCTGCCGGTCACAGGTGAGCACCCCCATGTCGGTGTACAGCTTGGCAGTGACATCGTTGTAGTTGCCGGTGCCAAAATGGGTGTAGTGGCGCAGACCCTCCGGCTCCTGGCGGATCACCAGGGTCACCTTGGAGTGGGTCTTCCAGCGGGGCACGCCGTAGAGCACGTGGCAGCCGGCCTTCTCCAGGGCCTGGCTCCAGGCGATGTTGTGCTCCTCGTCAAAGCGGGCCCGCACCTCGATGAGCACCGTCACCTGCTTGCCGTTCTTGGCCGCCCGGGCCAGGGCGTCAATCATGGGGCTGTGGTTGGAGACCCGGTACAGGGTCTGCTTGATGGCCAGCACCTGGGGGTCGGTGGCGGCTTCCGACAAGAAGCGCACAACCGGGTCAAAGCTGTCATAGGGATGGTGCAAAAAAAGGTCCCCGCCCCTGATGGTGCGGAAGATGCTCTCCCGCGCGCGGAGGCGCTGGTCTGTCCGGGGGGCAAAGGGGATGAAGCGCTCCTTGTCAAAGCCGGAGGTGCCGCATAATTGCCGCATGAAAAAGCGCAGGTCCAGGGGCCCGTCCACCTTCACCACCCCTTCGTTGGCCACCGTCAGGCCCCGGCGCAGCATCGCAAGCAGCCTGGGGTCCGCCTTTCTGGGGATTTCCAGGCGCACAATCTTGCCGTAGGAGCGGCGCTGGACGTTTTTGCTCATCTCGTTTAAGAGGTTGTGCATGTCGTCCAGGTTGATGACAAAATCGGTATTCCGGGTGATGCGGAAGGGCATGTGGGCCAGCACCCGGCCCTCAAAAAACAGCTGGGGCAAAAAGGCCTGGATCACCTCTTCCAGCAGCACCCCCCGCATCCGGCCTTCCCCCATGGGCAGGGGCACCACCCGGGCCAGGCCCCGGGGCACGGGAACGATGGCCAGCTGGGGCGGCCTGCCACCCTCCTGGAGCAGCACGGCGATATAGATCACCTTGGCGGCGAGGATGGGGAAGGGGTGGCGCTCCTGGATGGTGCGGGGGCTCAGGACGGGCAGCACCTGGCTTTGATAGTACTGCAGCAGCCAGCTGTGCTGCCTGCTGTCCAGGGCAGCGGGCGTTTTCAGCATCATGCCGGCCTCTTCCAGCGCCGGCAGCACATGGTTGTTCAGCGCCCGGTACTGGCGGGTGATGTGGCCTTTGGCCTTTTTATAAATCAGGTCCAGCTGCTCTTTGGGGGTGTAGCCGGCCGGGTCCGTCTTTTGCCGCCCCATGTCCTTCTTGCGCTCCAGTTTGCCCACCCGCACCATAAAAAACTCGTCCAGGTTGCTGGACACGATGGACAAAAACCGGGCCCGCTCCAGGGGCGGATTGTCCAGGTTGGTGGCTTCGTCCAGGATGCGCTCATTGAAGTTGAGCCAGCTGAGCTCCCGGTTGTAAAAGCGGCGGCTTTGCAAGGAAGGCCTCCTAACGGGTCATGCGGGACGTCAGTTCCAGGAGGGTCATCTGGGGCCGGTTGAACAGGCGCAGGGGGATGGGGTAGTAGGCGGAATTGCCCAGGCCGGGGCTGATGTGCACCGGGTAGCCCTTGTGGATGATAAGGCCGGTGAAGCCCTCGTCCCCGGGGAAGAAGCCGCCGCTGCCGTCTGACTGGGGCGGGATGTAGATGGGGCCCAGGCCCGGCAGCCGCGCCTGGCCGTTGTTGAACTGGCCCGCCACAAAGAGGCTGGGGCCGGGGGGTGCTTCCTCCTGCTCCCTGTATAGCAGCGCCATCTCCCCCAGCATCGTGGGGTCCGGCGGGTGGTGCATCACCGCGACGATGGTGTCCCCCTCCTGCATCTGGGCCATGGCCGCCACGGAATCCTCATACACCTGCAGCCGGTGCTGGGCATGCCGCAGCCGGGCGGCGGTGCCGGATTCATAGGGATTGTCAGATGTTTTCAGGCTGTCCACCAGCTCTATCAGGGCGGCCCTGGCGCTGTCCAGGTCCTGCATGAACAATTCCCCGGGACAAAACCAGACCACCTGCCCCTCCTCTTCCAGCCGGTAGGGGCTTTCCAGGTAGATGAAACCGGCCTCCTCCAGGGCCCGGATGTAGTCGGCCTTCACCTCGCCGTCCCCGTGGGGCACTGCCAGGAGGGGGTCCGGGTCGCTGTCCCCGGTGATGAACAGCATCGGCACCCGGGGATCCAGGGCCTGGGCCAGGGCCAGCATGGGGCCGATGTTGCCGCCTTTGCCCACCATGTCCCCGGTCATCACCACGGCCTGGTAGGCCTCCTTGCCCAGGGCGGCCTTGAGGTTCTCCTGGCCTGCCCCCAGGCTGGCGGCGTTTAAGTCGCTTAGGTGCAGGATGCGGAAGCGCTCCAGCTGCCGGGGCAGGTTCAGCACCGTCACCCGGCGGGTTGTCAGGCGCACGAAGCGGTTGGACAGGGTGTTGAGGAAGAGGGTCACCCCGATGATCAACGCAAACAGCACCACCACGGTGATGCAGCCTGTCCTGCGCTTTTTCCTGGGTGTAAACAGCCGCCCCTCGCTCCGTCTGGCCATGTCCCGTCCCTCCCTGATGATTCGCTTCATCATAGCACGCCCGGTGCAGGGGTTCAATTACCCTGGGGAGGCTGCAAGAAGGGCATCTTGTCTGGAAAGGGCGACCTCTTTGTTCGTTGCGCCTGATGGCGGGCTATGCTATACTTCAGGCAGGAAATATCGTGTTTGAACCATCAACGGAAGGGAGGAGAGACCTTGCGCTATCACCCTTTTAATGACGCGCAAAGGCAGGAATTTCATCAAGGCAACAGCCGCCACGCCTACCGCACCTTCGGGGCGCACCCCGTATGGCAGGATGTGGATTGCTGGCATTTCACCGTCTGGGCCCCCAATGCCCAGGCGGTGAGCCTGACGGGGGAATTCTGTTTTTGGGATTATGAAAAGCACCCCATGACCAAGCAGTTCGACGGCACCTGGGAGATCCGGCTGCCGGACATCCTCTTCACCAAGGACGCCGACCCGGCCTGCTTCAACTATGCCGGGGCCGAGGAAAAGCTGCGCACCTACAAATACGCCATCAAGGGGGCCGACGGCAACTGGACCCTGAAGGCCGACCCCTACGCCTTTTCAGGGGAATTGCGCCCCAACACCGCCAGCATGCTCTATGATTTGGACGGCTACACCTGGAACGACCAGGAGTGGATGGAAAAGCGCGCCACATGGACGGCCTACAAAAGCCCGGTCAACATCTATGAAATGCACCTGGGCTCCTGGCGCCGGGGCGAAAACGGCGAGATGCTCACTTACGGCGACATCGCAGACCAGCTCATCCCCTACATCGAGGAGATGGGCTACACCCATGTGGAATTGCTGCCGGTGATGGAGCATCCCCTGGACATGTCCTGGGGCTACCAGGTGACGGGCTACTACGCCGCCACCGCCCGCCACGGCAAGCCCCACGACCTGATGCGCTTCATCGACCGGCTGCACCAGGCAGGCATCGGGGTGATCCTGGACTGGGTGCCCGCCCACTTCCCGCGGGACGAGTTCGGCCTGCGCCGCTTTGACGGCACCCCCTGCTACGAGCATGCGGACCCCCGCCGGGCGGAGATGCCCCAGTGGGGCACCATGATGTTTGACTTTGCCCGGGGCGAGGTCTGCTCCTTCCTCCTGTCCAATGCCTGCTTCTGGCTGGAATACTTCCATGTGGACGGCCTGCGCTGCGACGCGGTGAGCTCCATGCTCTACCACGACTTCGCAAGGGAGGGGGACTACCTGCCCAACCAGTACGGCGGCCGGGAAAATCTGGACGCCATCGCCTTCATGCGCAACCTCAACAAAACCGTCTACCGGGATTTTGCCGGGGTGATGATGATTGCGGAGGAATCCTCCGCCTACCCCATGGTCACCCGGCCCATCGACATGGGGGGCCTGGGCTTTGGCTTCAAATGGAACATGGGCTGGATGAACGACATGCTCTCCTACGTGAAGCTGGACCCCATCTACCGCCGCTGGCACCACGACAAGCTCACCTTCTCCCTGTTTTACGCCTTCAGCGAAAACTACATCCTGCCCTTCTCCCACGACGAGGTGGTTCACGGCAAGGGCAGCATGCTGGACAAGCAGCCCGGGGACCTGTGGCAGAAGTTTGCCGGGCTGCGGGCCCTGTACGGCTACACCATGGCCCACCCCGGGAAAAAGCTGCTGTTCATGGGCGGCGAGTTCGGCCACTTCATTGAGTGGAACTACGACGGGCAATTGGACTGGTTCCTGATGGTCTACGACCGCCACCCGGACCTGTGCCGCTGCGTGCGGGTGCTGAACCACTACTACCGGGATACCCCGGCCTTCTGGCAGGTGGAGGACAGCTGGGACGGCTTCCAGTGGCTCACGGCGGACGACAACGAGCGCAGTATCGTGGTCTTCATGCGCACGGATGAGGACGGCAACTCCGTCATCAGCATGACCAATTTCACCTCCGCCTTTTACCCGGTGTTCCGCTTCGGCCTGCCCCAGCCCGGCACCGTCACGGAGGTCTTCAACACCGACCTGAAGGAATACGGCGGCTCCAACCAGTACAACGCGGAGCCCATCACGGCCGAGAAGGAATTGTGCAACAACCTGCCCTATTCGGTGCAGGTCTGCGTGCCGCCCCTGGCCACGGTCTATTTCACCTACGACAAGGAGCCCCTGCCGGAAGAACCGGAAGAAGAGGACAGTTCACCTGGCGCATCAGCCGATGACGATACAGACCAAAAGGAGGAATGAGGGAATGCAACAACACAAAACCTGCGTAGCCATGCTGCTGGCAGGCGGACAGGGAAGCAGGCTGGGCATCCTCACCCGCCACGTCGCCAAACCGGCGGTGCCCTACGGCGGCAAATACCGGATCATCGACTTTCCGCTGTCCAACTGCACCAACTCCGGCATCGACACCGTGGGGGTGCTCACCCAGTACAAGCCCATGGAGCTCAACTCCTACATCGGCTCCGGCGCCCCCTGGGACCTGGACAAATCCGACGGCGGCGTCTTCGTGCTGCCCCCCTACTCCAAGGGCGAGGAGGGGGAGTGGTACAAGGGCACGGCCAACGCCATCTACCAGAACCTGGCCTTCATTGAGCAGTTCAACCCCAAGTACGTGCTGATCCTCTCCGGCGACCACATCTACAAATGCGACTATGCCGAGATGCTGGCCTACCACATCAAGAAGGAGGCCGCCCTCACCGTGGCGGTGCGCCCGGTGCCCTGGGAGGATGCCAGCCGCTTCGGCCTGATGAACACCGACAGCGAGGGCCGCATCACCGAGTTTGAGGAGAAGCCCAAACACCCCAAGAGCAACAATGCCTCTATGGGCGTCTACGTCTTCACCTGGGACAAGCTGCGCCAGTACCTGAGTGAGGACGAGCGCGACCCCAAAAGCCAGAACGACTTCGGCAAAAACATCATCCCCACCATGCTGGCAAAAGGCGAGCACCTGGTGGCCTGGTCCTTTGGCGGCTACTGGAAGGATGTGGGCACCATCGAAAGCCTGTGGGACGCCAACATGGACCTGCTTTTGGACTCGCCCCCCATCAACCTCCACGACCGCAAGTGGCGCATCTACGCCCGCAACGTGGGGGAACCGCCCCATTTCGCCTCCCCCGGCGGGGTCATCAAGAACTCCCTGGTGACGGAAGGCTGCGAAATCTACGGCAAGGTGGTCCACTCCGTGCTGTCAGCAGACGTGAAGGTGGCCCCGGAGGCCCAGGTGATTGACGCAGTGATCATGCCCCATGCCCAGATTGGCAGGGGGGCCATCGTCCGCCGGGCCATTGTGGCAGAAGGCGCCGTCATCGGCGAAAACGCCCGGATCGGCGAAGAAGAAGGCGACATCGCCGTGGTCGGCAGCAAGACCGTGGTGGCACCCGGCCATGTGCTCAAGGCCGGCGAACAGCTTGGAGATTGAGGGAAGACGCGATGAAACAAGATATTGTAGGTATGATTTACACCGGGGAGCGGGTGGACGAGCTCCAGGAGCTGACCCGCTACCGCGCCACCGCCGCCCTGCCCATGCTGGGCCGCTACCGGCTGATTGACTTCACCCTGGCCAACATGATCCACTCCGGGGTGAAGAACATCGGCATCATCATGCAAAAGAACTACCACAGCCTGATGGATCACCTGGGCAGCGGCCGGGAATGGAACCTCCACGGCAAGCGCTCCGGCCTCACCATCCTGCCCCCCTATATGTCCAGGGAAAACGTGGGGGTGTACGAGGGCCTGCTGGATGCCCTGCACACCAATTCCAACTTCATGCGCCGCAGCACGGAGCGCAACATCGTGGTCTCCGACAGCAACGTGCTCTACCAGGTGGATTTCCGGGACATGATGGCCCAGCACCTGGAAAACAAGGCGGACCTCACCCTGCTGTACACCAAGGACCGCAACGTAAGGCGCAACGCCCGGGGCCGCTACCTGGAGCTGTCGGGGGACCTGGTCACCAAGATCGAGCTGGACCCCACCATTCCTCATTTCGAAAACACCTATGTGGGCGCCTTCATCGCCAGACGGGAGTTGCTCATCGACATGATCGACCGGGCGGTGGCCTCCGGCCAGCACCATTTCTCCCGGGAGATGATCGCCCAGATGGTCCAGGAGCGCATCTACCGCATCGGCGCCTTCGAATGCCCGGGCCGGGTGTGGATGGTGGACTCCGTGGAAAGCTATTACCAGGCCAACATGGATTTCTTAAACGACGACCTGCGCGCCCAGGTGTTCCGGGATGACAAGCCCATCTGGACCAAACTGCGGGACGAGATGCCTGCCCGCTATGCCGGGGATTCCCTGGTCACCAACACCCTGGTGGCGGACGGCTGCCTCATCGAAGGCACGGTGGAAAACTCCATCCTCTTCCGGGGCGTGGTGGTGCGGCCCGGGGCCGTGATCCGCAACTCCATCATCATGCAGGATGCCGTCATCTCCCGGAACGCTGAGGTGGAGAACTGCATCCTGGACAAGCAGACCACCCTCAGGGACAACGTGCGCCTCATCGCCCCCCGCAGCTACCCCCTGGTGGTGGCCAAAAACTTGACAATTTAAGCGTTCGTTTGATAGCCTCATAAGGTCGTGTACCGACGAAAAGGAGGAACGATCCATGAAAATTCTATTCACAGCCAGCGAATGCGTGCCCTTTATCAAAACGGGCGGCCTGGCTGATGTGGTGGGCTCCCTGGCGCCGGCCCTGGCCGAGCAGGGGCATGACGTGCGGGTGATTCTGCCCAAGTACGGCATGATCCCCCAGGAGTACGAGCAGAAGATGTTCCACGTGGCGGATTTCGAGGTCAGCCTGGGCTGGCGCCGCCAGTACTGCGGCATCGAACAGCTGGTCAGGGGCGGGGTCACCTACTATTTCCTGGATAACCGCTACTACTTCGGCCGCAACTATGTCTACGGCGTGGGCGGCGACGAGCACGAGCGCTATGCCTTTTTCTGCCGCGGCGTCTTAAACGCCCTGCCGCTGATTCCCTTCGCGCCGGATGTCATCCACGCCCACGACTGGCAGGCCGGCATGATTCCGGCCCTCCTGCGCATCCAGTATGCCGGGCTGCCCCTGTATGACGGCATCCGTACGGTGATGACCATCCACAACCTGCAGTACCAGGGCATCTTCGGCATCAAGGATGTCCAGGACATGCTGGGCCTGCCGGACCATGTCTTCACCGACGACAAGCTGGAGTATTTCGGCAATGTCAACTTCTTAAAGGCCGGCATCGTCTATGCCGACGAGGTCACCACCGTCTCCCCCAGCTATGCCGAGGAAATCCAGACCGCCTACTACGGCGAGCGCCTGGACGGCCTGCTGCGGGCCCGGCGCAACCACCTCTCCGGCATCTTAAACGGCATCGACGTCCGGGAATACGACCCGGCTACCGACCCTTTGATTCCCGCCAACTACAGCGTGAAGGACCTGTCCGGCAAGGCGGCCTGCAAGAAGGCCTTGCAGGAGGAGCTGGGCCTGGAAGTGCGGCCTGAGGTGCCCATCGTGGCCATGATCGGCCGCCTCAACAGCCAGAAGGGCCTGGACCTGGTGGACTATGTCATCGCCGACATCATGCGGGAGGATTTGCAGTTGGTCTGCCTGGGCATGGGGGAGAGCCGCTATGTCAACCTCTTCTCCTGGGCGGAGCAGAACTACCCCGGCCGGGTTTCCGCCAGCTTTGTCATGGACCACGGCCTGGCCCACCGGATCTACGCCGGCGCGGACATTTTCCTGATGCCCTCCGCCTTTGAGCCCTGCGGCCTGTCCCAGATGATCGCCCTGCGCTACGGCACCGTGCCGGTGGTGCGGGAAACCGGCGGCCTGCGGGACACCGTGCTGTCCTACAACGAATACACCAGGGAAGGCAACGGCTTCTCCTTCTTCAACTACAACGCCCATGACATGCTCAACGTCATCAGGCGCGCGCTGCATTTCTACCACGAGCAGCAGGGCGTCTGGACGATGCTTCAGGAGCGGGGCATGACGGCGGATTTCTCCTGGCTGCATTCCTCAAGGACCTACCTGGAGCTGTACAAAAAACTGATGCCCCCACTGCTGGGTGAAGGCACCCCGGAGCCGGCACCGGAGGCGCAGCCCGCCCCCAAGGCCCGTCGGGTCACCCGGGCCAAGCCCGTCGCGGCTGAGGCGCCGGCTGAGAAGGCGGCAGCCAAGCCCAAGGCCGCAGCAGCCAAAACCACGGCCAAGGCCGCACCCAAAGCCAAGGCGGCGCCCAAGGCCAAGGCAGAGCCTGCAGCAAAGGCCGCCCCGGCGACCAAGGCTGCGCCCAAGGCAACGGCTGCGAAAGCGCCGGCCAAGGCCCCGGCCAAGCCCCGGGCCACCAAAGCGGCGACAGATAAGCCGGCGGCAGACCCGGCCCCCAAGGCCCCGGCCAAAGCCCGGAAGCCCAAGGCCGCCAAAACAGAAGAATAATCCAGCCTGATACAAGCCACCTCCCCGGACCCACAGACCCGGGGAGGTGGCTTCTTTTACTGTAAAGTTGTTAGTATTAATCCGCCGGGGCTTCGGCCATGCGCCGCTCCCGCTCCTGGTATCTGGCTTCCGCCCGGACCATCAGCTCCTGTTCGGCCCTGATGTCTGCCGGATAGGGGTAGCGGCAGGCCACCCGGTCAAACTGTGCCTTTATGACCTGGGCCTTTTCCGGGTCCCCGTCTTTGAGCAGCGCCTGGGCGTAGCGGGTGCGCAGCACCGAGGGAAAAGCCTTCATGGCCTTCATAAACCGGGCCATATCCGGGCTGTCCAGGCTTTTTAGCACGCTGTCCCGGTTCTGGTCCAGCAGCTCCAGGTAGATGCGGTCGCAGGCCAGCAATTGGCGGTGCAGCCCGGCCATGGCGCCGGGACGGGCCAGCAAGCGCGCCATCAGGGCGTCCGTCTCCATGAAGCGCTCCTGGTCCATCAGCCGGTTGGCGGCGATGACCGCGATGGCGGCGGTATGGGTATCCTGATGGCTGTCCTCATCCGGCAGGGCGAACCAGTCCTCCGGCATGTCACGCAGGCGCTGGCCCTCTGCCAGGCGGGCGTTGATGGTCAGCTGCAGCCACAGGGCCCGCAGGGCCTCCGGATGCTGCTCCAGGGTGAGGGCATTGTGGCCGTCGTTGCTGAGCATCCTGGTTTTGATGGGAATCAGGTTGACAAGCCCAATGACAAGACCCAGCAGGCCCGCGATGAACAGCAGCAGGCTGATCTGGGGATTCAGCCCCGGAAGGGAGCGCAGGCCCAGCAACAGGGCGGCGCTGACCAGGTTGAACAGGCCGCCCCCCAGGTTGTACAGCCTGGCGGGAAAGCGCCCGTCCACCATCTCAGGCGGCGCCATCAGGCACTGGCCGACGGTGCCGGGGATGACAAGGCGGCGCAGCGCCAGCCGGTCTCCCTGCCGGATCAGCATCAGGCTGCCCACCCGGAAGGAAACGAAGCGGTAGCCGCTGATCCACCCAAAAACCAGGTGCCCGGCCTCGTGGAGGAAGACCTGCAGGTAAAAGGCACCCACCAGCCCCAAAAAAGAAGGCAGGTAAAACGTCACCAGGTCCTGCCCAACGCCCAGCAGGCCCAGGTGATGGCCCTGTGACGCGATGGCAACGCCAAAGGCGCCGCCCAACACCACCACCAGGGCCACGCCTGCCCGCTGCTTCCAGTTTGCTTTCTTTTTCCGCATGCGCTGTCCTTTCCTGTCGGTATGACGGGTTATTCTACACAGCGGCGCAAGGCGCTGTCAAACAATGCAGCAAAAATGGGGCTGCCGCTGAAGCGACAGCCCCCAGAATGAAGACAAACCATATCTAAGGGGAGTTTCAGAGGGCACAGCCCTCTGAGTGAAATCGTATCGCCCGGCGCGTCACCGTGCCTTCCATTCCCTTTCCCGTGCCTTATGGCACGGGAGGCGTCCATTACAGGACGGTTCCTTCCCATCAAAAGACCCTGTCTTTTGATGGAGAGGAAGGCCCATGGAGCGGATGCCTCTGATGGGCTTCGCCCATCAGAAAAGAAGCGGAATGCGGCCTGACGACGGGCGGGGCATTGCGTAGCAATGCTTTCCGCGCATTTTTACCGGCGGGAGTGAAACGACCAGGTAAAAATGCCCGTTCCTCTTAAACGACAAAGTGTCCGCAGACACTTTGTCGACACTCAAAGGGCTGCCGTTGAAGCGGCAGCCCCTGAAGTGACCGCAGTCACGGAACCGGTATCAGTCCGCCTGCAGGCGGTCCTTGTTGATGAAGCCGCGGAAGGGCTTGCCTTCAAAGGTGGTTTCGATGTAGGCCCAGTGGCCCACAAAGCCTTCGTAGGCCAGCAGGGTGACCCGGGTGCCCTCGGGCAGTTCAAACAGCCAGGTGGGGTGCAGGATGGGGTCGTCGGTGACCGCCGCCTTGGAGATGATGGTGGCGCCCCGGGTGTTGAACACGATTTCCGGCACGCACACATCCCCGGGCAGGATGCTCTTGTTCACATAGCCGATGCGGTAGAGGTTGTTGGAGAGGCCGTAGCCGATCATGGCCCAGTCCCCGACTGTGCCCCACACCCGCAGGCGGCCGCCGCCCACGGAAGCCTTGCCGCCGGCTGCCCGGTGGTAGTTGGTGCCGGGGCCGGAGTACACCGCTTCAGCAGGTCCGGAGAAAGAGAAGGTCTTGTTGCCGGGCAGCTTGCCGTTGCCGGTGATGTGGATGGTTTCCTCAGGGCAGGGCACCGGCTCCGGCGTCTGGGTGGGGGTGGGGGTGGGGGTGACCCGGGTGTCCGCCAGGACGTTGCGGTTCACAAAGCCCCGCACGGGCTGGCCGTTGTTGTAGGTTTCAACATAGGCCCAGGTGTTGGCAAAGACCTCGTAGGCCAGCAGGCTCACCCGGCTGCCCCACTGCAGGTCAAGCAGCTTGCTGGATGCAAACAGGGGGTCATCCGTCAGGGCGGCGGTGGCGGTGACGCCCACCTCCAGGTAGGACAGGAAGAGGGGCTGCAGGTTGGGCACATCCTGCAGGTAGAAGGCCGGGACATAGCCGACGCGGTAGACATCGTCGTTGAGGTAGTAGCCCACCATCACAAAGCTGTTCTCCAGGCCATACACATGGATGATGCCGTTGTTCAAGACGGCCATGCCGCCTTCCGCCCGGGCATAAAACTCGCCGGGGCCGGTGTAGACGGGAACCTCAGGGCCCTGGTACTGGAACTCCTGGTGCAGGGGCAGGTTGTAGACCCCCGGGATGCGCACATCCGGGCGCGGGGTTTCGGGCCTGGGGGTGGGGGCCGGCGGATAGGCGCCGAAGGGCACCGGGGTGTCAAAGGGCTTGTGGAACACCAGCTTATCGCTGATGTAGGCCAGCTTGCCGTCCTTTAAGATGATCTCATACCAGCCGCTGTCCGTCTTCCCCGTGGTGGGGAACAGCTCACCGGGCTTGGCGGTGGTGACCACCTCGTACTCGGTGCTGTTGCCGCTGCGCAGGTTCACGTTGAACTGGGCAGTGACCGTGACCTCGCCTGTCACAAGCAGGTCGGAAACAGGTCCGTCAGCAGACATGCCGGGCACCATCAGGGCCAGCATCACGACTGCCAGCAACAAACTCATCAGTTTGTTTGTTTTCATCAAAATCACTCCTTCTGTGGTCGCACGTGGTTCTACCACGTACTATACCCATATAACGGGAAGCGCCGGCCTTTTCATGCACGGGCATTGGGATTTCCTGCAAAAAACCAGCCCCCCGGAAGGGAGGCCGGCCTTGTGATGTGCCGTCTCAGTCAGGCTGGTTCATCTCGGCGTTGAGCTCCACCGCCTCCTCCATCCACTGGTAGAAGAGGTTTTGCGCCACCACCTCCCGGACGGCCGCGTTCACGGCCTCCAGCAGCTCCGGCCTGCCCTTGGTGACGGCCACCGCCAGCCCCGGGGAGGTGTAGGGGAAGGGCTCCGGCAGGGTGATGAGCATGTCCGGATAATTGGCCATGTACTGCTTGGCGATGACATCAGACAGGGCCATGCCGTCTGCCGTTTTGCTCAGCACCATCATGACGCCGTCAGGCACCTTGGCAATCAGCTCCAGCTGGCTGTCCGTCAGGTATTCCTTCACCATGGTCTCCTGGACGGAGCCGTTCTGGGCGGCGATCTTTTTGCCCTTTAAATCCGCCAGGGTGCTGAAGGTGTCCGCATGGTCCTTGTGGATCAAGACCAGCTGGTTGCTTTCGGAGTAATACACCTCTGAGAAATCCATGCTTTCCATCCGCTCAGGGGTGGGGTCAAAGCCGGCCAGGGCGATGTCCACCTTGCCGGTGGTGACAGCAGCCAGCACGCCGTCAAAATCATAGGCGTCAATCACCAACTCCACCCCCAGGGAATCAGCGATATAGCGAGCCAGGCTGATGTCAGCCCCCACGGGCTGGCCGTCCGGGCCCGGGAACTCATAGGGGGCGTAGTCCGGCGAGGTGCCCACCACCAGCCTGCCCTTCTCCTTGATGGCCTCCAGGCTGCCGGCGCCGGCGGTCAAAGCGGACAGGAGCAGCGCAACAAACAGCAGTCCTGCAAACATTCTTTTCATGGGGATGCCTCCTTGCTGTGATACCTGGATTATAGCCTGAATAAATATGCGTGTCAATACATATGTTTGCAAACGACAAACCCGTGATTTCGAATAAGAATACGAAATAGCGTAATAAAATTACAGAAATCCCTTCCAATTTCCCGAAAGCTGTGCTATCATCACCCGGCGGTTGTGCATATTCATGCGCAGCCGGGGCCTGCAAACGGGCCTGGAAAGGATGCAGCCTCATGTTTTCAAACTTTGTCCCCAACCTGGTGAGGGCGGTGAGCCGCTACTGGTTCCTGTTCCTGGAAGGCGCCGGCTACACCCTGCTGCTCAGCGCCATCACCGTGCTGTTCGGCGCCGTTCTGGGCTCTCTCTTGTCCCTGATGCGCAGGAGCCGCGTCATGCCCCTGCGCCTGTTTGCCACCGGCTATGTGGAGGTGATTCGGGGTACGCCGCTGCTGTTGCAGCTTTACATTTTTTATTTCCTCCTGCCGGACCTGGTGCCCTTTTTAAGCCTGTCCAAATTCGCCAGCGTCACCATCGCCCTGGTGTTCAATTCGGCCGCCTATGTGTGCGAGGTGGTGCGGGCGGGCATCGCCGCGGTGGACCCGGGGCAGATGGAGGCGGCCCGCAGCCTGGGGCTGTCCTCCCGCCAGGCCATGGCCCGCATCGTGCTGCCCCAGGCGGTGAAGAACATCCTGCCCGCCCTGGGCAACGAGTTTGTCACCGTCATCAAGGAAACCTCCTTAGCCTCGGTCTTCTTTGTGGGGGACCTGATGACCCAGTACAACATCATCAAAGGCAGCATGCACCTGGTGATCGAGCCTTTACTGGTGGTGGGGCTGATCTATTTCCTCCTCACCTTCACCCTCAGTAAATTAATCGCCCATTACGAAAGGAACCTGCAGGCCAGTGATTGACATCATCAATTTGTACAAGGACTTCGGCAGCCTCCACGTGCTGCAGGGCATCACGGAAACCGTGCACAAAGGGGAGGTCATCTCCATCATCGGGCCCTCGGGCTCCGGCAAATCCACCTTCCTGCGCTGCCTGAACCTGCTGGAGGTGCCCACCGCCGGCCAGATTATCTTTGAAGGGGCAGACCTGACCTCGCCCCACACGGACATCAACCTGCACCGGCAGAGGATGGGCATGGTCTTCCAGCACTTCAACGTCTTTCCCCACCTCACGGTGCTGGAGAACCTGACCTTGGCGCCGGTACTGCTGGGCAAATACAGCCAGCAGGAGGCGGCGGCCCGCGCCAATGAGCTCCTTCACAAGGTGGGCCTCACGGACAAGGCGCAGGAGCACCCCCGCCGCCTGTCCGGCGGGCAGAAGCAGCGCCTGGCCATCGTCCGGGCCCTCATCATGGAGCCCCAGGTGATGCTGTTTGACGAGCCCACCAGCGCCCTGGACCCGGAGATGGTGGGGGAGGTGCTGGCCGTCATCAAAACCCTGGTGAAAACGGGGATGACCTGTTTAATCGTCACCCATGAGACGGGCTTTGCAAGGGAGGTCTCCAGCCGCGTCTTTTTCATGGACGAGGGCAGGATTGCGGAGCAGGGCAGCCCCAGGGCGCTGTTCGACCAGCCCCAGAACCCCAGGACCCAGGCCTTTTTAAGCAAAGTTATCTATTGATACCGAACTTAAACTTTGACCAGTTTCTCCAGTCTAACGCAGGCCTTTAACAGGCGCCTGCGTTTTTTACATGGATTTTACAGGCCGCTGGCAGATGGTTTTACATGCCTGCAGTATGATGTGGCCGTACCCAAGAAATGCAATGTATTAGGAGGAACCTGAATGAATCTTCGCAAGATCCTGTCCCTGATGCTGGCCCTGGTGGCCGTGATGAGCCTGACCCTGACCGCCTCCGCCTTTGACACCGCTAAGGAAATCGCCGTGGTGTCCCGTGAGGAAGGCAGCGGCACCCGCAGCGCCTTTATCGAACTGACCGGCGTCATGACCAAGGTGGACGGCGTGGAAATGGACAACACCTACGCCGAGGCCGACTTTGTCAGCGGCACCTCCCTGGTGATGACCACCGTGGAAAGCAACGAATATGCCATCGGCTATGCCTCCCTGTCCTCTGTGCTGCAAAACGACGCCGTCGTGGCCGTGCCGGTGAACGGCGTCACCCCCAGCGCGGAAAGCATCCTGGATGGCACTTACCCCATCGCCCGCCCCTTCAACATCGTCACCAAGGGCGAGTTGACGGACGAATTGGCCCGTGACTTCATGGCCTTCGTGCTGAGCGTGCAGGGCCAGGAGATCGTGGCGGAAGACGGCCTGGTCCCCGTGAGCACCGAGGAGACCCAGGAATACAAGCCCCAGAACCTGAAGGGCACCCTGGTGGTGGGCGGCTCCACCTCCGTGGCCCCTGTGATTGAACTGCTCAAGGAAGCCTATGAAGAACTCAACCCCGATGTGGAAGTGGATGTGCAGTCCACCGGCTCCTCTGCCGGCGTCACCGGCGCCCTGGACGGCACCTATGCCCTGGGCATGGCCTCCCGCGACCTGAAGGACAGCGAGCTGGAAGCCGGCGCCCTGCCTGTGGTCATCGGTGTGGACGGCATCGCCCTGATCAAGAACCCCGCCAACCCCATTGCCGACCTGAGCCTGGAACAGGTGCGGGCCATCTTCACCGGCGAAATCAGAACCTGGAGTGAACTGGGCGAGTAAATGAAAGCTTACTGGAACCGACATTCCGAACGCATCATGTGGGGGCTGTTCCTGGCCTCCGCATGCGTTTGTGTGCTGGCAGTGGCCGCCATCTGCATCTTCCTGGTGGCAAACGGCCTGCCCTTCTTCACCCAGTACCCGGTGGGCGCCTTCCTGACGGGCACGGAATGGGCCCCCCTGCGCAATGTCTTTGGCATCCTGCCCATGATTGTGGGCAGCTTCTACGTCACCTTCGGGGCCCTGCTCCTGGGGGCGCCTGTGGGCATCCTCACGGCGGTTCTCATGGCGTATTTTGCCGGCAGCAGAGTGGTGAAGGTGATGAAGCCCTGCGTGGCCCTGCTGGCGGGCATTCCCTCGGTGGTCTACGGCTTTTTCGGGGTGATGCTGCTGGTACCCCTGGTGCGCACCACCCTGGGGGGCACGGGGAAAAGCGTGCTGGTGGCCAGCGTCCTCCTGGGCATCATGATCCTGCCCACCATCATCCAGACCGCGGAGGCGGCGCTCAACGCCGTGCCCAGGCCCTACTACGAGGCCTCCCTGGCCCTGGGGGCCAGCCACGAGGGCAGCGTGTTCCGCGTGATGCTGCCGGCGGCCCGCTCCGGCATCATGTCCGGCATCGTGCTGGCCATCGGCCGGGCCATCGGAGAAACCATGGCCATCATCATGGTGGCGGGCAACAACCCCCGGATGCCGGGGGACATCCTAAAGGGCGTGCGCACCCTGACGGTGAACGTGCTGATGGAAATGGGCTACGCGGCAGACCTGCACGAGGAATCCCTCATCGCCACCGGCCTCGTCCTCTTTGTCATCGTCATGGCGGTAAACTTCCTCTTTTCCTTCATGAACAAAAGGAGGGCCCTGCAATGAGGTTCAGGAAAAAGAAGAACCGCCCCCTGGACCTGTCCGTGCCCTCCCGGCCCAGGGCCCACCTGGGGGCCAGGGTGCTCAAGGCCCTGTGCTGGCTGGCCGGCGCCTTCACCCTGGGCATCCTCCTCACCATGGTGGCCTACATCCTGATGCGGGGCATCCCCTACCTGAGCCCCGCCATGTTCGCGGTGAAATACACCAGCAAAAACGCCTCCATGCTCCACGCCATCGTGAACACCTTCCTGATGACAGGGCTGGCCCTTCTGATGTCCGTGCCCCTGGGGGTGTTTAGCGGCATCTACCTGGCGGAATACGCAAAGCCGGGCAGCCGGCTGGTGAAGCTGATCCGGGTGACGGCCGAAACCCTGGCGGGCATCCCCTCCATCGTCTACGCCCTCTTTGGCACCCTGGCCTTCGTGGTCACCCTGGGCATCGGCCTCTCCATCATATCCGGCGCCCTCACCCTGGCCATCATGACCCTGCCTCTAATCCTGCGGCAGACGGAGGAATCCCTGCTGTCAGTGCCCCTGTCCTACCGGGAGGGCAGCTTTGCCCTGGGGGCGGGTAAGCTGCGCACCACCATGCGCATCGTGCTGCCGGTGGCCACCCCGGGCATCCTGGCGGCGGTGCTGCTGTCCATCGGCCGGATTACCGGGGAGACGGCGGCCCTGATCTTCACCGCCGGCACCGCCACCCGCATGGCCAGCCTGTTCAAGTCCGGCCGCACCCTGTCGGTGCACCTGTACCAGCTGCAGCAGGAAGGCCGCTACATCAACGAGGCCTTTGCGGTGGCGGTGGTGCTGCTGTTGATTGTGGCACTGATGAACGGGCTGTCCTTTGTGGCGGCCAAACGACTAAGCAGGAAGGGATCCGCGTGATGCAGTTTTCTCTGAACCAAACCATGAACGGCAACGGCGAGCCTGCAGGCCCCGTGAAGTTCGATTTAAAAGACGTCAACCTGTTCTACGGCCATTTCCAGGCGCTGAAGGACATCAACATGCGGCTGCCATACCGCCAGGTCACGGCCTTCATCGGCCCCTCGGGCTGCGGCAAGTCCACCCTGCTCAAGTCCTTAAACCGCATGAACGACCTGATTCCGGACTGCGTCATCAAGGGGGACATTCTCTTGGACGGCCAGGACATCTACAGCCCCCAGTCGGAAATCAACCTGCTGCGCAAGCGGGTGGGGATGGTGTTCCAGAAACCCAACCCCTTCCCCATGAGCATCTATGACAACATCGCCTACGGCCCCCGTTCCCACGGGGTCAGGAACCGGCTGAAGCTGGACGACATCGTGGAGCACTCCCTCAGGAAGGCTGCCCTGTGGGACGAGGTGAAAAACGACCTGAAAAAAAGCGCCATGGCCCTCTCCGGCGGCCAGCAGCAGCGGCTGTGCATTGCCCGCTGCCTGGCGGTGCAGCCGGAGGTCATCCTGATGGATGAACCCACCAGTGCCCTGGACCCCATCTCCACCTCCAAGATTGAAGACCTTGTGCTGGCGCTCAAAGCGGAATATACTGTGGTTATTGTCACCCACAACATGCAGCAGGCCGCACGGATTTCAGACATCACCGCCTTTTTCCTGTTGGGGGAAATGGTGGAAATGAGCCCCACCAGCCTGCTGTTTTCCACACCCAGGGACCAGCGTACGGAAAACTACATCACAGGGAGGTTTGGATGATGCGGCTACGCTTTGACGAACAACTGCAGCGCCTGAACTATGAAATGATTTTGATGGGCAGCCTCATTGAGCGCGCCATTGAAACCGCGGGGGAACTGATCGAAACCCGGGACATGGAAAAGGCCGGCAAACTAAAGGAAGGGGATTCCGAGATCGACCGCAAGGAGCGGGAGATCGAGACCATGTGCCTGCGGCTGATTTTGATGCAGCAGCCCGTGGCCTCGGATCTGCGCATCATTTCGGCAGCCCTTAAAATGATCACCGACATGGAGCGCATTGCGGACCAGGCCTCCGACATCGCAGAGATCCTCACCATGCCCCATGAGGGGGAGCGGCTGCCCTTCCCGCCCCACATGCAGCAGATGGCCACCGCCACCGCCAAGATGGTGCGCCAGGCCATCGACGCCTATGTGGCCAGGGACCATGTGCTGGCCCGGAAGGTGATGGCGGATGACGACATCGTGGATGAGCTGTTTGACAAGGTCAAGCTGGACATCCTGGAGATGCTCAACCAGGCCTGCCTGGTGGGCAGCACCGTGGACGGGGTTCAGCTGCTGGACATGCTGATGATTGCCAAATATTTTGAGCGCAGCGCCGACCATGCGGTGAACATCGCCGAGTGGGTGGAATACGCCCTGACCGGCCGGTACAAGGGTGAGCGGCTGTCATGATCTATTCAGTGGAAGACGACCAGGCCATCCGGGAGTTGATTTTATATGCCCTGAAGCAGGCGGGCTATGAAGCCCGGGGCTTTGAGGAGGGCACGGCCTTCCTGGCTGCTTTGGAAACCCGGCTGCCCCAACTGGTGCTGCTGGACCAGATGCTGCCCGGCATGGACGGCAGCCAGCTGTTGGCCCACCTGAAGGGCCATGAAAAAACCCGGCACATCCCGGTGATCATGCTCACCGCCAAGGGGGCCGAGATGGACAAGGTGCGCTCCCTGGACGCGGGGGCGGACGACTATGTGGTGAAGCCTTTCGGCGTGATGGAGCTGCTCTCCCGGATCAAGGCCGTGCTGCGCCGCAGCCAGGCGGAGGAAAGCCTGCCGGTGCTGCGCAACGGGCCCATCCAGGTGGATATCCCCCGGCATGAGGTCCGGGTTTCGGGACAGGAGGTTGCCCTCACCAACATGGAGTTTCGCCTGCTGGCCCATTTCATGGGCAGCCCGGGGCTGGTGTTCAGCCGGGAGCAGCTGCTGTCCAGCGTGTGGGACAGCGACTACCTGGGGGACACCCGCACGGTGGACATGCACGTGGGCAGCCTGCGGGCCAAATTGGGGGCGGCCGGCAAACTGATTGAAACCAAGCGGGGCGTGGGCTACCGCCTGCGCGATGTGATCGAACCATGAGGAAGGGTGCGGGCAAGTGAAACGGAACATCTTGATAACGGTGGTGGCGGTCATCCTGCTGTTTGCGGTGGCGGCCGGGCTGCTGGCGGCGGCGGTGCTCAAGTCCGTGGCCCGGGAGCAACTCATCAGCCATGTGCAGCGGGAGCGGGACGTCATCCTGACCCGGCTCAAAGGCCAGGACCCGGCGCCGGCCCTGAAGGATGTGGTCTCCGCATCCAGGGTGACCCTGATTGCGCCGGACGGCCAGGTGTTGTATGACAACGTGGTGGACGCCCTTCTGGAAAACCACCTGCTGCGGCCGGAGGTGCAGGACGCCCTGCATCAGGGCACGGGCAGCGCCATCCGCTATTCCGACACCACCAGGAGCACGGCGGTGTATGTGGCCAGCCGGTTGGCAGACGGCAGCGTGCTGCGGGTGGCGGCGCCGGAGCGCATCGCCCGGGGGGTGGCCAGCGGGGTGGCGCCCTGGGTGATCTTCGGCCTCCTGGCCCTGGTCATCGTGTCGGTGGTGCTGTCCAGCCTGATGGTGGACCGCCTGGTGAAGCCGGTCTTGGAGATCAACCTGGACCAGCCGGAGGAGTCCCGGATCTATGAGGAGCTGCTGCCCCTGGTGCGGCGCATCAGCGAGCAGAACCAGAACGCCAAGAAACAGCTGGCGGCCCTGGAAGCCAAAAACCAGGAGCAAAGCGCGCTGCTGCTGGGGATGCAGGAAGGCTTCATCGCGCTGAACGACAAAGAGCAGGTGATTCTCATCAACGAAAGCGCCTGCCAGATGCTGGGGGTTGCCCGGGAGGAGGCGCTGGGCCAGCAGCTGGTGGCCATCTGCCGGGACCCGGTGATGATGGCGGGCCTGGAGGCGCTGCGGACAAGCGGCCGCGCCCAGGGCGTGATGAAAAAGGACGGCAGGAGCTATGTGTTGAACGCCAACCGGATTGAGGGGCGGCAGGACGCGGTGCTGCTGCTGGATGACCAGACGGAAAAATTGGAGGGGGAGGAGATGCGCAAGCGCTTCACCGCCAATGTGTCCCACGAGCTGCGCACGCCCCTGACCACTATCTGCGGATACGGGGAGATGCTGGAGGCCGGCATGGTGGCAGAGGCGGACCGGGAGCGCTTCTACCGGAACATCCAGCAGGAAAGCAAGCGGATGCTGGCCCTGGTGGAGGACATCCTGCGCCTGTCACGGCTGGATGAGGGCGCCTTGAGCGCCAGGCGGGAGCAGGTCAACCTCAAAGCGGTGGCGGAGCGGGCCTGCCAGTCCCTGGCCCAGGCCGCCCGGGACAAGGGCCTGACCCTGACCTGCGAGGGGGAAGATGCCTTTGTACTGGGGGATGAAACCCTGCTGTTTGAACTGTGCGGCAACCTGATTGACAACGCCATTAAGTACAACGTGAAGGACGGCCGGGTGGCGGTGTCGGTCACCGGCGGCCACCAGGCCAGACTCACGGTGAAGGACAGCGGCATCGGCATCGCCCGGGAGCACCAGCCTCATGTGTTTGAGCGCTTCTACCGCACGGACACCAGCCGCTCCAAGGCCACCGGCGGCACGGGCCTGGGGCTGTCCATCGTGAAGCACGCGGCGGAGTTCCACCAGGCCGCCATCAAGCTGCACAGCAACCCGGGGGAGGGCACCGAAATCATCGTTACTTTCCCACCAGCCGCCTCATAAAGGACACAGCAAACAATCAGCGCCCTTCAAAACAGAAAGGCGCTTTTTGATTGTTGATACCAAACGCACTCCTTAATGCTTCCATGAGGCGGTCTTTTTGCGTCTCTGCGTCGTCTCATTCACTCAGCGTAGGCTACGGCTACGCCTCGTTCATTCGACTTAGCAGAGCCATCAAAAATCCTCGCCCCATGAGTGCATTAACTCGTGTGTTTGGTATGATACAGCAGTGTGAATTAAATCAGGAAATCATCGGTTCTTTTTGCTTCTTTTTCATTCCTAAGAAAAAGAAGTCGTCCCCGTCCCCGTCCCCATCCCCTTCCTGCTTCCCCTGCCTTTAGCCCTCGGGATAGATGAGGGCCCAGGCGGTGAGCTCGGCGAAGGTGGGGTGGATGGTCATGCTTTGTTCAATGGGCAGCCAGGTGCCGGGGGTCTGGGCCTGGACGGGCCCGCCGGCGTTCATGAGGTAGGCGTAGGGCTGAACGATGACCCCGGCCTGGGGCCCCACCACGTGGACACCCAGGAGGCGCTTTTGGTCGTCGGTGATGACCTTTGCAAAGCCGTCGTCGTCCCGGCGGGCGGAGTAGCCCATGGCGATGCCGGCGATGATGTCGGAGTAGTGGTAGCGGTGCACCTGCACCTTGTCGCCAAAGCGTTCCCTGGCCTGGGCCTCGGTGAGGCCCACGCTGCCCACCTGGGGGTTGGTGAAAACGGCTTCGGGAACGGAGGTGTATACGGCCTCCCGGGTGTTGTCGCCGAAGAGGACGTTGTTTAAGACCTCGGCCTCGTAATTGGCCTTGTGGCGCAGGGGATAGAGGCCGTTTATGTCGCCGATGGCGAAGATGTGGGGGATGTTGGTGCGCAGCTTGCTGTCGGTTGTGATGTAGCCGTTTTTGTCCATGGCAACGCCGGCATTCTCGAGGCGCAGCAGGTGGGAATTGGGCAGGATGCCGGAGGCCAGGAGGACCTCCTGGGCGGTGACCTGGTGGGTTTCCCCGGTGAGGCGGTCCCGGAAGGTGACGGTTTTTTGACCGTTTGCGGTTTCGATCTTCTGGGGAACGGCTTCGTACAGGAAATGCACCCCGGCGTGCTCCAGCTGCTTCTGGACAAAGGGCGGGATGTCCGCATCCATGCCCCGCAGGATGGTTTCGCTGCGGACGGCCAGGGTGACCCTGGTGCCAAAGGCAGAGAAGATGTGGGCAAACTCCAGGGCGGTGAAGCCGCCGCCGATGATGAGGAGGCTGTCATAGGGGGCATCGGGGAAGCGGTCGGCAAAGAAGGACTCGCTGGTGAGGGGCTGCGCGGTGTCGATGCCCTCCATCTCCGGCAGGCGGGTACGGCTGCCGGTGGCGATGACGATCTGTTCAGCGGTGATGCGCTCAGTGCCGCCGTCATTCATGGCGATTTCCAGGGTGTGGGGGTCCAGATAGGACCCGGTGCCCCGGAACACGGTGACCCCGGGGGTGCCGGTGATGTCCTGTTCCAGGCTCTCGTTCACGTCAATCTGGCGGCGCATGCGCCGGCTGACCTTGTCCCAGTCGACGGCAGGCTCCGTGAAGGTGACCCCCACCCGCTCGCCTCTGCGGGCTTCCTGGATGAGGTCGGCCGGGTAGACCAGCATCTTGGAGGGGATGCAGCCCCGGTTTAGGCAGGTGCCGCCGAAGGCGCCGGATTCGATGACAGCGACGGATTTGCCGGCTTTGAGGGCGCCTTCCATGATGATTAAACCGCTGCCTGCGCCAAGGACAGCGATGTCGAACTTCTTCATCTGTTGTCTCCTTGTGGTTTGTGCCGTTTTCAAACAACGGCTGCCTGTATTTTACCCGTTTGACAAAGCGTTATATTGCGAATTGATGTGATAAATGTGCAAAAACCACACAAATCCCACAGTCAGCGCGGCGAAATGCTTTACGAAAACCTTTAAGCATGGTAGGATGGGGTGAAAACAAGGCAAACGGAAGTGAAGGCGCCTGCCTCCGTCCGTCAACAACAAGGGAACCAAGGAAAGGAGCCACTATGTCTGATACAGATCGTGTCCTGTCGGCATTCACCCAGGCGGTGCGGGAAGAGCGGGAATATGCCAAGGAAAAACTGAAGGTGGGCATCATCGGCACCGGCTGGATTGCAGAGGCCCATGTGGAAAGCTATTTGAAGCAGCCGGATGTGGAAATCGTGGCCATGGCGGACCTGATCCCCGGCAAGGCGGAGCAGTTTGCGGCCCATTACGGGGTCACGGGCTGCCGGTTCTATCCGGACCACAAGAGCATGCTGGAAAAGGAGCAGCTGGATGCGGTGTCCGTGTGCACCTACAACACCCAGCACGCCGGCCCCACCATCGAGGCGTTGAACCGGGGCGTCCACGTGCTGCTGGAAAAGCCCTTCACCGCCACGGTGGAGGAGGCGGCGGAGATCATGCGGGCGGAGAAGCAGTCCGGTGCGCTGCTGTCCATCGGCTTTCAGCCCCGGATGGACGCCAACATGAAGCAGATCAAGAAGATCGTGGATTCCGGCGCCCTGGGGAAGATCTACTACATCCAGACGGGGGGCGGCAGGCGCCGGGGCATCCCCAACAGCACCTTCATTGAGAAGGAAACGGCGGGCATCGGCGCCCTGGGTGACATCGGCTGCTATTCCCTGGACATGGTGTTAAACGCCATCGGCTACCCCCGGCCCCTGACGGCCTCGGGTTATACCTCCAATTTCTTCGGCACCTCCACGGATTATCAGAAGCCGGAGGACGCAAAGCGCTTTGACGTGGATGATTTCGCCGCTGCCTTCATCCGGCTGGAGGGGGACATCATCCTGGACTTCCGCATCTCCTGGGCCATGCACCTGGACACCCCAGGTGACACGGTAATCCTGGGCACCAAGGGGGCCTTGCGGATTCCCTCCACGGAGTGCTGGAACGGCTCGGTGGGCGGCCCCATGAAGCTGTACCACGACCTGGCCGGCCAGCAGGTGGAGACGGTGATCCCGATCCTGGAGGAGGACGAGGCTGGGCTTTTTGACAAGAAGATCCGCTCCTTCCTGGACGCCATCATCTTTAAGCTGCCCCCGCCTGTGCCCTCCAGCCAGATCTTGTACAACCAGGCCATCATCAACGCCATCGGCGACTCGGCGGAACAGGGCCGGGAAGTGGACGTCTATATTCCTGAAGTCTGATATATCAAGTCAGTAACACGGCAGCCCCCGCATTCAAGCAGGGGCTGTTTTGTTTGCTGTTTTCAAACAGCTATTAACCTATTAAAGTTTTTTGGTCTTACCTTTTTTTCGAAAAGGTAAGCGTCCCCCTGTCCCTCCCCGTCCTACACCTCGCTCAAGTCCAGAAAAGCCTTGTCGGCCTTGGCCTTGAGAAGAAGGTACATGCCCGTGCTGGCCAGGGCGATGGCGGCGGTGCAGAGGAGGATGTACAGCTTCAGGTCCAGGCCCTTGCTGGTCAGGTAGGCTCCCAGCCCTGTGAGGGTGATGGGGATGAGGAAGCCCAGGGTCATGGCCAGGAAGGGGGACATGCTCTGCTTGACGGGCTCGGTCTCGTTGCGCCAGTTCAGCTTGGGGAAGCGCAGGTTGAGGAGGAGCCCCAGAAAAGCTGAAAACACAGTGAACAGCAGGGGCAGGAGGAGGCACATGACAAAGATGAAGGCCTCCAGCCGGAAGGCGACCCCCAGAATGATGCCGGCGGCGAGGACAAAGGGCAGGCTGATTGCAAAATGGGCCGCGGCCTTGGCCAGGAGGGCCTGGATGGGCTTCACCGGCAGCGATTGGAGGATCCACAGGGCCTTGCCCTCCATGGAAATGGAGACAGCGGAGATGAAGACGCTGCCGGCCATCATGGACAGCACCCCCACGGCGGCTGGGCCCAGGTAAGGGGTGAGGACGCCCAGCTCCTGCTGGAACATGCTGAGGACGTTTTTGTCCACAGCCAGGTAGATGGGCAGGCCCAGCATGAACAGCAGGCTGAAGCCGGAGTTGAGCATGTACATGGGGCTGGAGAAGAAGCGGCGCACCTCCTTGGTGAGGAGGGCCTGCATGAGGGAACTGGCCTTGAGGCCGCCGCCTTTGTAGGCAATCTTGGGGGCGCCCCGCCGGGTGGTGATCACCTGGCGGTAGTTGGCGGCCACCAGGGCCATCACCAGGGCAAAGGGGAGAATGCAGAAGAGAGCGAAGAGGAGGAGGCTTGGAAGCTTGCCCTCCGCCAGGGCCAGGCCGTAGTGGTAGGCGGGGGGAATGGCCCCTTTGACGGCCTGGGCGATTTGATGGCCCCGCAGCATCAGCTCCTCCATGGCGGCAATGAGGCGGCTGTAGCCCACAAAATAGGCGGCCAGGGCCGCGATGGACAGCAGCACCACCACCAGGTTCTTGCGGCGCAGGCGGGCGGAAACGAGGGCCAGCAGCCAACCCAGGAGGATAGACAGGGCCAGGGTGGGCAGGGGCAGCAGCAGGCCGGCGATCAGGGCCATGATGAGGACGGGCAGGCTGAAGCCCGCGAAAACCAGGTAGACGGTGAGGGCGGGCAGCAGGACGACGGCCTGGACGGAGAGGGCGATGAGGTAGAGGGCCACGGAGCGCGCTACCAGGATCTTGGCCGGCGGGATAGGCATGGATAGGAGCAGGTCGTTGTCCTGGGCGGAAAAGAGGCTGGCCTGGGCTAAGTAGATGGAGCCGATGACGCTGAACAGGAAGGCTGCGATGCCGGCGACGGCAAAATACATCCACAGCAGGTTTAAGGGCTGAAAGCTGGTGAGCATGTTGTGGAAGGTGACCCCCAGGGAAATGCCCAGGGAGGCCAGGATGTACAGGGCCAGCAGGACGATCATCAGGCGGGACAGAAGGGGGTTCCGGGGCTTTTTGCTGCTGCGCCTGTTCCTTAAGAGGCCCCTTGAGAACATGCTTTGCAGCTGCACCTTGATGAGGGCTTTAAGCATGGTGGTCCTCCAGTTCCAGGAAGACTTCCTCCAGGGATTCGTTGCCTTTCACGGCTTCCATGGTGCCTTCCACCACCAGCTTGCCCCGGCGGATGATGGCCACCTTGTCGCAGAGCTTTTCGGCGACTTCCAGCACGTGGGTGGAGAAGAAGACGGCGCCGCCGGCGTCGCAGATGGCGCGCATCTTTTGCTTGAGGAGGAAGCTGGCCTTGGGGTCCAGGCCGGTGAAGGGCTCGTCCATCACCAGGAGGCGGGGCTCGTGCATCAGGGCTGCGATGACGGCCAGCTTCTGCTTCATGCCGTGGGAATAGGTGGCGATGGGCTGGGCCAGGTCGGAGGTGAGTTCAAACTCCGCGGCCAGGGTTTTGACCCGGGCCTCCCGGTCCTCTTTTGAAATGCCAAAGACATCGGCGATGAAGTTTAAGTACTTGATGCCGCTTAAAAACTCATACAGGTCGGGGTTGTCCGGCAGGTAGGCGGTGCGCTGCTTGCAGGCGATGGGGTCCGACTTAATATTGATGCCGTCAATATGGATCTCTCCGCTGTCAAAGCGCAGGATGCCGCAGCAGGCCTTGATGCAGGTGGTTTTCCCGGCGCCGTTGTGGCCGATGAAGCCGTAGATCTCCCCGGGCCTGATGTGGATGGACAGGTCCTCCACCGCTTTTTTGTTCCCAAAGGATTTATTCAGGTGTTCGATTCGCAGCATGTCAGCCTCTCTTTCCGTCAAAGGGTGTGTGATACCAGGGATTATAGCACAAGACCGGCTTTGTACGTATTTGCAAACTGTCCATTTCCTGGACAAAAGCGGCGGCCTCTGATAGAATATCTGTGTCGTCCATAGACATTCAGGCCATGGTCGGGACGGAAACCGCGCCAGGCGGGACGGAAAACGTCCCATCAAGATGTGCCAGGCCGTTCATTTGCGTCCGGCCCTCTGTTATAATCACGCTGTCCCAGCAGTCCCACCCCCGAATGACGCCCGGTATCATCCTACAAACACAGCAGGAGGCATCCATCCCCCCATGAGTTTGAACACCACCCACACGGCACCTCCGGGCGAAGACATCCGCCCAGCCAATCAGGACACATTAATGAAGAAAATACATTCAGTTGCCCAGGGGCTCAGCCTCCGCCAGGTGGCGGACGCCCTGGGGGCCACCGTTTTCACGGGGGAAGACCACCTGGACATTGTGGTGCAAACAGCCTGCTGCTCGGACCTGATGAGCGATGTGCTGGCCTTCGTCCACGAGAAATCCATCATCCTCACCGGGCTGGCCAACGCCCATGTCATCCGCACGGCGGAGATGCTGGATTTGAAGTGCATCGTCTTTGTCAGGGGCAAGCTGCCCGGGCAGGACGTGATCGACCTGGCCAGTGAACTGGGTGTGGTCTTAATGGGGGTCAACAAGACCATGTTCACCAGCGCCGGGCTGCTGTATGAAAGCGGCCTGCGGGGCTCCCCCATGAAATGGGCCTCCCGGGAAGGGACGGGGCCGGCGCAGTGATTCACACGGTCTACCCGGTGGAGCAGGCGGGCTACGACGTGGCGGGCCAGGCCTCGGCCGACATCAAACGCCAGCTGAAGCAGCTGGGGGTGGACAGCAGCATCATCCGCCGGGTGGCGGTGGCCTGCTACGAGGCGGAGATGAACCTCATCATCCACAGCCTGGGGGGCGCCATGGAGTTTTCCATCGAGGAGGGCTTCATCACCCTGCAGGTCCACGACCGGGGGCCCGGCATCCCGGATGTTGAACTGGCCAAGAAGGAAGGCTTTTCCACCGCCCCGGAGGACGCCCGCAGCCTGGGCTTCGGCGCCGGCATGGGGCTGCCCAACATGATGCGCAACACGGACGACTTTCTGATCGCCAGCCAGGTGGGGGTGGGCACGCTGATGATCATGAAATTCAAGCTGGCATAAGGGAGACCCATGAACGACAGCCGTTACCATTCCGTCCGCCTGGACGAGGACAAATGCCGCGGGTGCACAGCCTGTCTGAAGCGCTGCCCCGTGGAAGCCATCCGGGTGTATGACAACAAGGCGCACATCATCAATGAGCGCTGCATTGACTGCGGCGAGTGCATCCGGGTGTGCGAGTACCATGCCAAGGTGGCCCACACCGACACCCTGGAAGACATCCGGTCCTATGCCTGGCCCGTGGCCCTCCTGGCCCCCTCCCTCTACGGCCAGTTCCGCAACAACACCAACACCGCCGCCATCCGGGACGCCCTTTTGTCCCTGGGTTTCAAGAAGGTCTTTGACGTGGCCCGGGGGGCTGATGTGGTGGCCCGGGCGGTGCAGCGCAAGCTGAAGGATAAAAGCCGCCCCCGCCCCCTGATTTCCTCCGCCTGCCCGGCGGTGACCCGCCTGATCCAGGCCCGCTTCCCCTCCCTGATTCCCAACATCATCTCCCTGCGCCAGCCCATGGAGGTGGCCGCCGCCATGGCCCGCCGGGAGGCGGTGCAGCAGGAGGGGGTGGCGCCCCAGGAGGTGGGCATCTTTTTCATCACCCCCTGCCCGGCCAAGAAGACGGCCATCCACAACCCCATCGGGCATGAGAGCTCCCAGGTGGACGGCGCCATTTCCATGATGGAAATCTACGGCCGCCTGCAGCCCCTCCTCAGCCGGGCCAAGCCCCGGGTGGAGGCAGCGCCCTTCACCACCCGCGGCATGTGCTGGGCGGCAGCCGGCGGGGAAATCGCCGCAGTGGAGCCCCGCAACTCCATCTCCGTGGACGGCATCGACAACGTGATCCGGGTGCTGGAGGCGGTGGAGGACCGGCTGATTGACGACCTGGACTACCTGGAGGCCCTGGCCTGCCTGGGCGGCTGTATCGGCGGCCCCCTGATCTATGAAAACAACTACCTGGCCAAGAACACCCTGGACAACGTGCGCCGCGCCATGGAGGAAGGCCTGAACCCCAAGGAAAAGGAGGCGGCCCTGCCGCCCCAGTACCTGCATTTTGACCAGGCCATCCCGGAAGTGGACAGCATGAAGCTGCATGAGAGCATCGCCGGGGCCATGGAGCGCATGGAGGAGATGAACCGCATTCTGGACACCCTGCCGGGCTATGACTGCGGTTCCTGCGGCTCCCCCACCTGCCGCTCCTTCGCGGAGGACATCGTCAAGGGCCTCTTCAGCGAATCGGACTGCATCTATGTGCTCAAGGACACCCTGAAGGTGATGGCCCAGAAGATGGTGGACATCGCCAAGACCCGGCGGGAGTGAAGGAGGCAGGATGGATCTTCAGCAACTCATCAGCCTGATTGAAGGCAGCCCCCTGGTCCGCCCCGGGGAGGAGCGGGGTATCACCTGCGGCTATGTCTGCGACCTGCTCAGCTGGGTCATGGCCCGGGGCCAGCAGGGTATGGCCTGGGTGACGGTGCAGACCCACCTGAACGTCATCGCTGTGGCCAGCCTCCACGAGATGGCCTGCGTCATCCTGCCCGACGGCATCGTGATGGAGGAGGCGGTGCTGGACAAGGCCCGGGCGGAGGGCATCGCGGTCATCACCTCGCCGCTGTCCGCCTACCGCATCTGCGGGCTGTTGTCCGCCGCGGGGCTGCCGCCCCCTTGAACCCGGGCTTCATGTACTACGACCTGCACCTCCACAGCTGCCTGTCCCCCTGCGCCGATGAGGACATGAGCCCGGCCAACATCTGCGCCATGGCGCGCCTGAAGGGCCTGGACCTGATCGCCCTGACGGACCACAACACCGGCGGCAACCTGGCAGCCTGCTTTGAGGCGGCACAGCGCCAGGGCCTGCTGTTTGTCCCGGGGATGGAGCTGTGCAGCAAGGAGGAGGTCCACCTGCTGGCCTATTTCCCGGATGTGAAGGCCGCCCTCCAGATGGACGCCGCCATCCGCCCGCTGCTGCCCCGGGCCAACAACCGCCCGGACACCTTCGGCCGGCAGCTGCTGATGGACAGCGGTGACCGGGTGCTGGGGGAGGAGGACGCCCTCCTGATCGGCGCCCTGGATGCCGGGCTGGACCAGCTCACCGGGATGGTGCGCAGCCTGGGCGGGGCCGCGGTGCCCGCCCACATCCACCGGGGCTACGGCCTTATCCAGGTGCTGGGCTTTCTGCCGGAGACCCCCAGGTTTTATGCGGTGGAAGCGGCCCCGGGCCAGCAGGTGCCGGAAGGCTGCCTGGCCCTGCACAACTCCGACGCCCACCAGCTGGGCATGATCCAGGAACGCCTTCACAGCCTGCCCGCTATGGATGTCCCCGCGCTGATTGCCGCTTTGAACGGCCAGGACAGGGCGCCTGCAGCAGGCTAAGAAACAGAAAACAAGGAAGGGAGCACACCATGGTAGACAAAAAGGAAAAATTCGACCAACTGCACAAAGTGATCCAGGATCACAAGGACATGCCCGGCCCCCTGATGCCGGTGATGCACGCCGCCCAGGAGATCTTCGGCTACCTGCCCCAGGAGGTCCAGATCGAAATCGCCGAAGGGCTGGGCATCACCTTAAGCGAGGTCTACGGTGTGGCCACCTTCTATTCCCAGTTTTCCCTGGAGCCCAAGGGCGAGCACGTCATCAGCGTGTGCATGGGCACGGCCTGCTATGTGAAGGGCTCCCAGGCGGTTTTGGACAAGCTGTCCGATTCCCTGGGCGTGAAGCCCGGCGGCACCACCAAGGACGGCAAGTTCACCCTGCTGGCCACCCGCTGCCTGGGCGCCTGCGGCCTGGCCCCTGTCCTCACGGTGGATGAGTCGGTCCACGGCCGGGTCACCCCGGACGAGGTGCCCGCCATCCTCTCCATCTACGAGGACTGATGCCGGAGATTGCCCTGCACCTGCTGGACCTGGTTCAAAACAGCATCCAGGCAGGGGCGCAGGTGGTGGAGATCATCCTGCGCCTGGACCTGGAAGGGCGCCTCACCATGATTATCCGGGACGACGGCCGGGGCATGGACGATCAAGGAGCGCAGCAGGCGCTGTCCCCCTTTGTCACCAGCCGCGCCACCCGCAAGGTGGGCCTGGGCATTCCCCTCACCCGGGAAGCGGCATACAGCACAGGCGGCAGCTTCGACCTGATATCTGCGCCGGGGCAGGGCACCCGGGTGCAGGCGGTGTTTGATACCCGGCACATCGACTGCCCGCCCCTGGGCAAGCTGGCAGACACCCTCGCAGCCCTCATCCTGGGCAACCCGGAGGGCCCGGATTTCACCATCCACCTGTCCTGTGACGGGGCCGAAGAGGCCCTGGACACCCGGCAGATGAAGGACACCCTGGGCCCGGTGCCCATCAACGACCCGGACGTCGCCCTGTGGCTGACCTCCGTTTTACACGACATGGCCAATCATACATTGGGAGGAATCATATCATGAAATCCTTAGCGGAACTGGAACAAATCAGAAAGCAGACCTTGGAACGGATCAACCTGCGCCGGGAAGACAAGGGATCTGAGGTCCGTGTGGTGGTGGGCATGGCCACCTGCGGCATCGCGGCCGGCGCCCGGAACGTGATGATGGCCTTCATGACCGAGGCTTCCAAGCGCAAGCTGAGCCACGTCACCATCTCCCAAACCGGCTGCATCGGCACCTGCCGCTTTGAGCCCATGGCGGATGTGTTCATCCCCGGCCAGGACAAGGTCACCTATGTCAACCTGGACGAGCGCAAGGCGGCCCGGATAGTGTCGGAGCACATCGTCAACGGCAACCCGGTGAAGGAGTTCACCATCACCAACCAGGACCTGGCTCAGGAGAAGGGGAACGCACAATGATTATTTACCGCTCACATATTTTGGTCTGCGGCGGCACAGGCTGCACCTCCTCCGGCTCCAACACCCTGATGGAGCGCTTTGAGCAGCAGCTCAAGGAGCACAAGCTGGACCGGGAGGTCAGCCTGGTGAAGACCGGCTGCTTCGGCCTGTGCGAGGCCGGCCCCGTGGTGATTGTCTACCCCGAGGGCACCTTCTATTCCCGGGTGCGCCCGGAGGACGTGGACGAGATCGTCTCCGAGCACATGCTCAAGGGCCGCATCGTGCGCCACCTGGTCTACCACCACCAGGAGGAGGCCCAGGAGGAAGGCCAGTCCTTAAACGACATCGAGTTTTACAAGCACCAGACCCGGGTGGCCCTGCGCAACTGCGGCGTGATCGACCCGGAGAACATCGACGAATACATCGCCTTTGACGGCTACAAAGCTCTGGCCACCGCCCTCACCCAGCAGACCCCCCAGGAGGTGGTGGACATCATCAAGGCCTCGGGCCTCAGGGGCCGGGGGGGCGGCGGCTTCCCCACGGGGCTGAAATGGCAGCTGTGCAAGGACGTGCCGGGCGAAAAGAAATTCGTCATCTGCAACGCCGACGAGGGGGACCCCGGCGCCTTCATGGACCGCAGCGTCCTGGAGGGGGACCCCCACGCCGTCCTGGAAGCCATGGCCATCTGCGGCTATGCCGTGGGCGCTGACGAAGGCTATATCTACGTCCGGGCGGAATACCCCATCGCGGTGAACCGCCTGAAGATCGCCATCCACAAGGCCCGGGAATACGGCCTGCTGGGCTCCAAGATCCTGGGCACGGACTTCAGCTTTGACGTCCACATCCGTTTGGGCGCAGGCGCCTTTGTCTGCGGCGAGGAAATGGCCCTGATGACCTCCATCGAGGGCAACCGGGGCGAGCCCAAGCCCAAGCCCCCCTTCCCCGCCACCCAGGGGCTGTTCAACCTGCCCACCAACATCAACAACGTGGAAACCTACGCCAACATCCCCCAGATTCTCATCAACGGCGCCGACTGGTTCCGCTCCATGGGCACCGAGCGCTCCCCGGGCACCAAGGTCTTCGCCCTGGGCGGCAAGATCAACAACACGGGTCTGGTGGAGGTGTCCATGGGCACCCCCCTGCGCCAGGTGATCTACGACATCGGCGGCGGCATCCCCGGCGGCAAGCAGTTCAAGGCCGTGCAGACGGGGGGCCCCTCCGGCGGCTGCATCCCGGAAAGCCTCATCGATGTGCCCATTGAGTACGATTCCCTCACCAAGATCGGCTCCATGATGGGCTCCGGCGGCATGATTGTCATGGACGAGGACAACTGCATGGTGGACATCGCCCGCTTCTTCCTGGATTTCACCGTGGACGAGTCCTGCGGCAAGTGCACCCCCTGCCGGGTGGGCACCAAAAGGATGCTGGAGATCCTGGACCGCATTGTCGAAGGCAAGGGCGAGGAAGGGGACCTGGAGCGCCTGGAGCAGCTGGCCGAGTCCATCAGCGACACGGCCCTGTGCGGCCTGGGCCAGACAGCCCCCAACCCGGTGCTGTCCACCATCAAGTACTTCCGGGAGGAGTACGAGGCCCACATCAAAGAAAAACGCTGCCCCGCCCACCACTGCCGGGAGCTGCTGCACCTGGAAATCACCGACAAATGCCGCGGCTGCACCGCCTGCTTCCGGGTCTGCCCGGTGGGGGCCATCTCCGGCACCGCCCGCGAAAAGCACGTCATCGACGTGGACAAATGCATCAAATGCAATTCCTGCATTGAGAAATGCCACTTCGATGCCATCATCAAGGTTTAATTGGAGGACGAAATGGAAAACATGATCAATCTGACCATCGATGGCATCAAGGTGCAGGTGGAAAAAGGCCAGACGGTGCTGGATGCAGCCAAGAAGGCCAACATCCGCATCCCCACCCTGTGCTTCCTGGAGGAAATCAACGAGATCGGCGCCTGCCGCATGTGCGTGGTGGAAACCGGCGCCCGCACCCTGCAGGCCGCCTGTGTGCTGCCCGCCACCGAGGGGATGGAGGTCAAGACCAACACCCGCCGGGTGCGCCACGCCAGGAAGACGGTGCTGGAACTAATCCTCTCCAACCACGACAAGAAATGCCTGTCCTGCGTGCGCAGCCAGAACTGCGAGCTGCAGCGCCTGTCCCTGGAACTGGAGGTGGCGGACGAAAACACCTTCGCCGGCAAGCGCACCGAACACGATGTCGACGACGTCTCCCCCTCCGTGGTGCGGGACAACAACAAGTGCATCGTGTGCCGCCGCTGCGTGTCCACCTGCTACAAAACCCAGGCCGTGGGCGTCATCGGCCCGGTGGGCCGCGGCTTTGACACCGCCATCACCTCCGCCTGGGGTGCCCACCTGAATGAAACTGCCTGCATCGGCTGCGGCCAGTGCATCGCCGCCTGCCCGGTGGGGGCCCTGAAGGAAAAAGAGGAATCCCCCGCCGTGTGGAAGCTGCTCCACGACCCCACCAAGCACGTGGTGGTGCAGACCGCGCCGGCCGTCCGGGCCGCCCTGGGGGAGGAGTTTGGCCTGCCCATGGGCACCAACGTCACCGGGAAGATGGTGGCCGCCCTGCGACGCCTGGGCTTTGACCAGGTCTTTGACACCGATTTCGCGGCTGACCTCACCATCATGGAGGAGGCCACGGAGCTGATCAGCCGCCTCCAGGGGGGCGGGGAACTGCCCATGATCACCTCCTGCTCGCCGGGCTGGATTAACTTCTGCGAAACCTTCTACCCCGAGTTCATTCCCAACCTGTCCTCCTGCAAATCCCCCCACGAGATGATGGGAGCCATCGTCAAAAGCTATTACGCGGAGAAAGCCGGCATCCCCCTGCGGAACATCGCCGTAGTTTCCGTGATGCCCTGCACGGCCAAGAAGATCGAAGCCGGCCGGGACCAGCTGGCGGCCATGGGGGTGCCGGATGTGGACGCGGTGATCACCACCCGGGAGCTGGCCCGGATGATCAAGTCCAACGGCATCAACTTCCTGACCTTGAAGGACGAGCCCTTTGACAACCTGCTGGGGGACAGCACCGGTGCCGGCACCATCTTCGGCGCCACCGGCGGCGTCATGGAGGCCGCCCTGCGCACCGCCTATGAAACCATCACCGGGGAAACCCTGGAAGAACTGGATTTCCACGCCGTCCGGGGCCTGGACGCCGTGAAGGAAGCGGACATCCAGCTGGGGGACATGACCCTCCGGGTGGCAGTCACCCACGGCACCGCCAACGCCAAAAAGCTGCTGGACGACATCAAGGCCGGCAAAAAGCAGTATGACTTCATCGAGGTCATGGGCTGCCGGGGCGGCTGTGTGGACGGCGGCGGCCAGCCCTTTGTGTCCGCGGAAACCCGCACCCACACCGACCCCCGCACCACCCGGGCCAAGGCCCTGTACCAGGCCGATGTGGGCATGAAAAAGCGCAAGAGCCACGAGAACCCCGGCATCAAGCGCCTGTATGCAGAGTTCCTGGGCGAGCCCAACAGCAAGAAGGCCCACTACCTGCTGCACACCCACTACGCCCGGCAATCCAAATACCGGCAGCGCCTGGCGGAAAACACCCTGATGTAAACTGCCAGCTACCAAGAAAGCGTGAAGAAAATGAAGAAAACTGCAGCCATCCTGCTGGCCCTCCTCCTGTGCCTCTCCCTCCTGCCCGGCCTGGCGGAGGCCCCCGCCCCCCTGCGGGTGGGCGCCCTGAAGGGCCCCACCGCCATGGGCCTGGTGAAGATGATGAAGGACGACGAGGGCAGCGATCACTACGCCTTCACCCTGGCAGCCAGCCCGGATGCCCTGGTGCCCGCCCTGGTGCGGGGGGAACTGGACCTGGCCTGCCTGCCGGTGAACCTGGCCGCCATCCTCTACGCCAACACCAAGGGGGCGGTGAAGGTTATAAACATCAACACCCTGGGGGTGCTCTACATCCTGGAGCGGGGGGACAGCGTCCAGTCCCTGGCCGATCTCAGCGGACGCACCATCTACGCCAGCGGCAAGGCCTCCACCCCGGAATATGCCCTGAACCACCTGTTGAAAGAGGCAGGGGTGGCAGATGTCACCATGGAATGGAAGGCGGAGCACACCGAGGCCCTGGCAGCCCTCCTGGCAGACGAGAAGGGCCTGGCCCTGCTGCCCCAGCCCTTTGTGACGGTGGCCCAGGGCAAAAGCCCGGACATCCGGGTGGCCCTGGACCTGAACAAGGAGTGGGAGGACCAGTTTGGCACCGCCCTCATCACCGGGGTCACCGTGGCCCGGACAGAGGTGATCGCGCAGCAGGCCGGGCGCATTGCCCAGTTCATGACGGACTATGACGCCTCCATCAGCTATGTCAACGAAAACGTGGCGGAGGCCGCGGCCTTGATCGGGGAGTACGACATCTTCAATGCCCAGGTGGCGCAGAAGGCCCTGCCCCACTGCAACATCCGCTTTGTGATGGGCCAGGAGATGCAGGACCTGCTGATTCCCTTCTACCAGATGCTCTTTGACCAGGACCCCGCCACTACCGGGGGCAGCCTGCCGGATGCGGGCTTCTACCATTAAAAACAACCGCCGCGCCTACCGCCTGCTGGCCGTCTTGTTCTGGCTCGCGGTCTGGCAGCTGGCCGCCGTCGCGGTGGGGCACGAGTTTCTCCTTGCCTCACCGCTTCAGGTGTTTAAAAGCTTGACCCGCCTGCTGCTTTTGCCCGGCACCTACGGGGCGGCCCTGCGTTCTGCGGGCCGCATCCTGCTGGGCTTTTTGGCAGGCCTGGTCTTTGCCGTCCTCCTGGCCGCAGGCGCCAGCAAATCCACCCTGGTGCGGGAGCTGGCCGCCCCCCTGGTGTCCGCCGCCCGCTCGGTGCCGGTGGCCAGCTTTGTGATTCTGGCCATCATTCTGGTGTCCACCCGCTGGCTGTCCAGCCTCATCGCCTTTGTCATCGGTTTCCCCGTGATCTACATCAACCTGGCAGAAGGTCTGCACCACCGGGACCTGAAGCTTGCCCAGATGGCAAAAGTCTTCCGGGTGCCCTTTCTGCGGCGGCTGTTCTATTTGAACCTGCCCCAGCTGATGCCCTACCTGCGGGCCGGGGCGGTGACCGCCCTGGGGCTGTGCTGGAAAAGCGGGGTGGCGGCAGAGGTCATCGGCATTCCCGGCGGCACCATAGGCGAAGCGCTCTACCGGGTGAAGGTGAACTACTACACCGCGGACCTCTTCGCCTGGACCATCATCATCGTGGCCTTGAGCCTGCTGTCCACCGCCCTCATCCGGGGCCTGATGGACCTGGGCATCCGGCGGCTGGAGGGGCTGTGATGGACGCCCTGCGCCTGCACCATGTCACCAAGCGCTTCGGCGCCCAGACAGTCTTTGACAACTTTAGCCTTAAGCTGCCTCTGGGCCGGGCCACCTGCCTGATGGGGCCCTCCGGCTGCGGGAAAACCACCCTGCTGAACCTGCTCATGGGCCTGGTGCAGCCGGACAGCGGCAGCGTCACCACCCTCCATCCCCAAAGCGTGGTCTTCCAGGAGGACAGGCTGCTGCCGGGCCTCAGCGCCTTTGCAAACCTGCGCCTGGTCACCGGGCGGGGCAGGGAACAGGAGCTAACCGCAATCCTCACAGCCCTGGGGCTGGGGGATGCGGGTGCAAAACCCGTGCGGGATTTCAGCGGCGGCATGAAGCGCCGGGTGGCCATCGCCCGGGCCCTGATGGCGGATTACCGGCTGCTGCTGCTGGACGAACCCTTCAAGGGCCTGGATGCAGCGGCCAGGGACCGGGCCGCCCAGGTCATCAAGGACCATGCGGCAGGCAGCACCCTGGTGATGGTCACCCACGACCCCCATGAAGCCGGGCTGCTAAATGCCGGCATCATCCATCTGCCCCTGATTGAAAACCGGCAAGCCGCCGGGGCGGACTGACGCCGCCCGCGCCCTTCCCGGCACACCCCACATGCAACGCAGGCCGCCTGTGTTGTTTTTTTGATGTGTTCCGCTCCCGGCCTTCCGTTTTTCGGCCAGGTTCTGTATAATCAAAGCAGACAAATGAAAAAGGAGCGCATTTTGGCCAGAATCACGTGTTTGCAGCTACAGGAAGCTGCGCCTTTTCCCAATTCTGCCCTGCCGGTCTTGCTGTACCAGGGGGTGTTTGAGGCAGCGCCGGATTTCAGGGGCCTGTTTTCCCGCCATCTCTGGACCGGGATGTGGGTGAACGGTGTATACACCTTCCACCATTTCCATGCCACGGCCCACGAGGCCCTGGGCTGCCTCTCCGGCTGGGCAGAGCTGCTGCTGGGCGGCCCCACGGGCAGCCCAGTCCGCCTTGAAAAGGGGGACGCGGTGCTGCTGCCTGCAGGGGTGGGCCACCAGCTGCTGCGCGCCTCCCGGGATTTTTCGGTGTTAGGGGCCTATCCGCCCGGCCAGTCCCCAGATTTGCAGCGGGGCGATCCGGGGGCCTACCGGCAGCTTCAGGCCATGTCGGCGGCTGTGCCGCTGCCGGATACCGACCCGGTGACGGGTCACGAAGGCGGGCTGCGGTTGCACTGGCAGTCCAGCTTAGCATAAGGAGGCAGAATGAAGTTTACTGACGGCTATTGGATGACCCGCCCGGGCTTTGAGATGCATTACGCCACCGAGGTCTACCAGGTGAAGGCGCTGGACAGGCACCTCCGGGTGCTGGCGGCCACCCGCCATCTGGGAAACAACAAGGGCCTGGCCCTGAACATGCCCGCTTTGGAGGTGGACCTGTCCTCCCCCCTGGAGGGGGTCATCTGTGTGGAGATCACCCATTTCAAGGGGGCGCTGCCAAACCGGCCGGTGTTTGACATCAACCGGGCGCATCTGCCGGCAGAGATGTCCCAGGAGGAAGCCGCCTGGCAGCTGCGCAGCGGCCCCCTCAGCGTCCGGGTGGATACCGCTTCAGGCTGGCACATGGCCTTTGAGGCCGAGGGCAAGCCCTTAACCAGCAGCACAAGCCGGGGCATGGCCCATGCCAGCCACCGGGAGAGCGGCCGCAGCTACATGATGGACGCCCTGATGCTGGGGGTGGGGGAATGGGTCTATGGCCTGGGGGAATACTTCACCCCCTACCTGAAAAACGGCCAGTCGGTGGACATCTGGAATGCCGATGGCGGCACCGCCTCCGAACAGGCCTACAAAACCGTGCCTTTTTACATGACCAGCCGGGGCTATGGGGTGCTGGTGGACGATTGCGCCGACGTCTCCTTTGAGGTGGGCAGCGAGAAGGTGGAGCGGGTGCAGTTCTCCGTGCCCGGGGAGCGGCTGCGCTATTACCTCATTTACGGCCCCGATTTAAAGCAGGTGCTGCAGCGCTACACCGCCCTGACCGGCAGGCCGGCCCTGCCCCCCGCCTGGTCCTTTGGGCTGTGGCTGTCCACCAGCTTCACCACGGATTATGACGAGGCCACGGTGAGCCGCATGATTGCCGGCATGCAGGAGCGGGACATCCCCCTGTCGGTCTTTCATTTCGACTGCCACTGGATGCGGGGCCTGCACTGGACGGATTTCGTGTGGGACCCTGCCACCTTCCCGGACCCGGAGGGGATGCTGGCGCGCTACCGGGACATGGGGCTGAAGATCTGCGTTTGGATCAACCCCTACATCGCCCAGGCCGGGGACCTCTTTAACGAAGGCCTGGAGAAGGGCTATTTCATCAAGAGGACCGACGGCAGCGTCTGGCAGACGGACCTGTGGCAGGCGGGGATGGCCATCGTGGACTTCACCAACCCGGCAGCCTGCGCCTGGTACGCCGGCCACCTGGAGCGCCTGCTGCATCAGGGGGTGGATAGTTTCAAGACCGACTTTGGCGAGCGCATCCCCGTGAAGGACATCCAGTATTTTGACGGCAGCGACCCCCTGCGGATGCACAATTATTATTCCTTCCTGTACAATCAGCTGGTGTTTGACACCATCAAACGGGTGCGGGGAGAGGGGGAGGCCGTCCTGTTTGCCCGCAGCGCCACCCTGGGCGGTCAGCGCTTCCCGGCCCACTGGGGCGGGGATTGCAGCGCCAGCTACGGCTCCATGGCTGAGACCCTGCGGGGCGGCCTGTCCCTGGCCCACTGCGGCTTTGCTTTCTGGAGCCATGACATCGGCGGCTTTGAGCAGACGGCCCCGGCCCATGTGTACAAGCGCTGGGCAGCCTTTGGCCTGCTGTCCAGCCACAGCCGCCTCCACGGCTCCTCCTCCTACCGGGTGCCCTGGCTGTTTGACGATGAAGCGGTGGATGTGCTGCGCCACTTCACCCGGCTGAAATGCCGGTTGATGCCCTACCTGTACGGGGCAGCAGTGGCGGCCCACGAAACCGGCGTCCCTGTGCTGCGCCCCATGGTGCTGGAGTTCCCGGAGGACCTCACCGCCCAGATGCTGGACCGGCAGTACATGCTGGGGGACAGCCTGCTGGTGGCCCCGGTGTTTACAGCAGAAGGCCGGGTGGACTACTACCTGCCGGCAGGGGACTGGTGCAGCCTGCTGGACGGCCGGGTGGTGCAGGGGGCAGGCTGGCAGCAGGAGCAGCACGGCTTCATGTCCCTGCCCCTCATGGTCAGGCCTGGCAGCCTCATCCCCCTGGGCAGCGTGGACAGCCGCCCGGATTACGACTACCTGCAGGGGTTGTCCCTCCATGTCTTCTCCATGCAGGAGGGGGCCGGCAAGACCCTGCGCATCCCGGACCTTACCGGGCAGACCGCCGCCACCTTTTCGGTGAGGCGGACGGGCAACAGCCTCCTGGTCCAGACCGATTCAACCAAGCCTTTTCAGGTGGTCCTGCACAACATGGACGGGGTCACCATTACCACAAATATCAATACATCTGAGGACAGAAAGGAAACAAGATGAGCAAGCAGCAGTATCAATTCTGGTTCTTCGTGGGTTCCCAGGACCTGTATGGCGAGGAATGCCTGCGCAATGTGGCGGAGCACGCCCGGGTCATGGTGGAGGAGATCAATGCCTCCGGTGACCTGCCCTATCCCCTGGTGTACAAGCCTGTCCTGATCACCTCTGAGATGATTCACCGTATGTTCAAGGAAGCGGGGGAGGACGCGAGCTGCGCCGGGGTCATCACCTGGATGCACACCTTCTCCCCGGCCAAGTCCTGGATCAAGGGGCTCAAGGCCAACACCAAGCCCCTGCTGCACCTGCACACCCAGTTCAACGAGGCCATCCCCTATGACGAGATCGACATGGACTTCATGAACGAGAACCAGTCCGCCCACGGCGGCCGGGAGTACGGCCACATGGTTTCCCGCATGGGGCTGTCCCGGAAGGTCATCGCCGGGCACTGGAGAAACAAGGAGGTGCGCAGGCGCATGGCCGCCTGGATGCGTACCGCCATCGGCATTGTGGAAAGCAGCCGCCTGCGGGTGATGCGGGTGGCAGACAACATGCGCAACGTGGCCGTCACCGAAGGGGACAAGGTGGAGGCCCAGTTGAAGTTCGGCTGGGAGGTGGATGCCTGGCCGGTGACGGAGCTGGCGGCTGCCGTCCAGGCGGTCAATGACGCCGACACCAACGCCCTGGTGGAGGAGTATTACAGCAGCTACGACATCCTCCTGGACGGGCGGGACCCGGAGGAGTTCCGCCGCCATGTGGCGGTGCAGGCCCGGATTGAGCTGGGCTTTGAGCGCTTTCTGCAGGAGAAGAACTACCACGCCATCGTCACCCATTTTGACGACCTGGGCAGCCTGCAGCAGCTGCCCGGCCTGGCCATCCAGCGCCTGATGATGAAGGGCTACGGCTTTGGCGCCGAGGGGGACTGGAAGACGGCCGCCATGGTGCGCCTGATGAAACTGATGACAAAGGACATCCCGGGGGCCAAGGGCACCTCCATGCTGGAGGACTACACCTACCACCTGGTGCCGGGGAAGGAGGGCATCCTCCAGGCCCACATGCTGGAAATCTGCCCCAGCCTGGCGGCAGGCAAGCCCGCCCTGCGCTGCCAGCCCCTGTCCATGGGCAACAGGGAGGACCCGGCCCGGCTGGTGTTCACCTCAAAAACCGGCCCAGGGGTGGCGGTGTCCCTGATTGACCTGGGCACCCGCTTCCGCCTCATCATCGCCGGGGTGGACTGCACCGCGGTGGAGCAGCCCATGCCCAAGCTGCCGGTGGCCACGGTGTTCTGGACCCCCCAGCCCGATTTCACCACCGGGGTGGAGGCCTGGATCCTGGCCGGCGGCGCCCACCACACCGCCTTCTCCTACGACCTGACGGTGGAGCAGATGGTGGACTGGGCGGAGCACATGGGCATTGAAGCCCTGGTCATCGACCGGCACACCAGCCTGCGCACCTTCAAGCAGGAGATCCTGCTGGGCCACGCGGTGTACCGCTGAAAACGGAGTCGATGATGAACAAACAACAGCAAACCTGGATCCGGGACGGGCAGGGCTGCCTGGGGATCGAACTGGGCAGCACCCGCATCAAGGCCGTCCTCATCGGGCCGGACCACCAACTGCTGGCCACCGGTTCCTACGCCTGGGAAAACCAGCTGAAGGACGGCATCTGGACCTATGACCTGGATGCAGTCCAGGCAGGGCTGCAGGGGGCCTACCAGGCCCTGGCCAACCAGGTGCAGGCGGACTACGGCCTGCCCATCACCCGGCTTTCTGGCATCGGCGTCTCCGCCATGATGCACGGCTACCTGGCCTTTGACAAAAGCGACCGCCTGCTGGTGCCCTTCCGCACCTGGCGCAACACCATGACCCAGGAGGCGTCAAAAGAGCTGTCAGAGCTTTTTGACTTCTCCATCCCCCAGCGCTGGAGCATCGCCCACCTCTACCAGGCCATCTTAAACGGGGAAGACCATGTCCGGGATGTGGCCCGCATCACCACCCTGGCGGGCTACGTGCATTTCCTGCTGTCCGGCGAAAACGTGCTGGGTCAGGGGGATGCCTCGGGGATGTTCCCCCTGACGGATGACGGCCGCTACGACGGCCGGCGCCTGGCCGCCTTCAACGCCCACATCAAAGACAGGCAGCTGCCTTGGCAGCTGGAAGACCTGCTGCCCCGGTTGTTGACTGCCGGGGAGGAGGCAGGCCGCCTCACCGCAAGCGGGGCAGCTCTGCTGGATCCCTCGGGCCATCTGCAGCCCGGCGCCCCCCTGTGCCCCCCGGAAGGGGATGCGGGCACCGGCATGGTGGCCACCAACGCGGTGCGCCCCCACACCGGCAACGTCTCCGCCGGCACCTCCATCTTCGCCATGATCGTGCTGGAAAAACACCTGAAAAAACGCTACCCGGAGATCGACATCGTGGTCACCCCGGATGGCAAGCCGGTGGCCATGGTGCACTGCAACAACGGCACCACGGACCTGAACACCTGGATTGCCCTGCTGTCAGACTTCATGGCGGAGATGGGCCTGCAGCCGGACCGGGAGCAGCTCTACCAGGTCTTCTTTGCCGCGGCCCTCAAGGGGGATCAGGACGCCGGCGGCATCCTCACCTGCGGCTATCACTCCGGCGAGCACATCACAGGCTTTGAAGCGGGGCGGCCCCTCCTGGTGCAGCTGCCGGACAGCACCCTAAGCCTTGCCAACCTGGCCCGCAGCATCCTCTTCACCAGCCTGGCCACCCTGGCCATCGGCATGGAGGTGCTGGCGGCAGAACAGGTGCGCCTGGAGCGCATCCTGGGCCACGGCGGCCTGTACAAGGAAGGGGACACGGGCCAGCGCTTCACGGCAGCGGCCCTGAACACCCCGGTGTCCGTGATGGAAACCGCCAACGAGGGCGGCGCTTGGGGCATCGCCCTGCTGGCGGCCTACATGGCAAACAAAACCCCCGGCGAATCCCTGGGGGACTACCTGGAGCACCGGGTTTTCGCAACCATGGGGATGAAGGAACTGCAGCCGGACCCCCGGGACGCAGCCGGCTTTGCTGATTATCTGCAGCAATACAAGGCCCTGCTCCAGGTGGAGCGGGCCGCGGTGGACCATCTGGGGGAGGAGGCCTGAGGATGCTGGAACACTTAAAGGAGCAGGTGCTTGCGGCCAACCTGGCGCTGCCCAAAGAAGGCCTGGTGAAATACACCTGGGGCAATGTTTCCGCCCGGGACCGGGCCACGGGCTGCATCGTCATCAAGCCCAGCGGCGTCCCCTATGAGGCCATGAAGGCCGGGGATATGGTGGTGCTGGACCCGGAAGGAAAGGTGGTGGAGGGCAGCCTGCGCCCCTCCTCTGATGCCCCCACCCACCTGGTGCTGTACCAGACCTTCCCGGAGATGGGTGGCATCGTCCACACCCATTCCCCGGAGGCCACCGCCTGGGCCCAGGCGGGGGAGGACATCCCCCTCTTCGGCACCACCCACGCGGACCATTTTGCCGGCCCCATTCCCTGCGCCCGGGGGCTGACGGATGAGGAAATCGGCGGCCAGTATGAGCGCAACACCGGCCTGGTGATGGTGGAAACCATCAGGGAACGGGGCCTTGAGGTGATGCATGTCCCGGCCATGCTGTGTAAGAACCACGGCTGCTTTGCCTGGGGCAAGGACGCAGCGGAGGCAGTGATGAACGCCGGCGTCCTGGAGGAAGTGGCCCGGATGGCCCGCTTCACCCGGCAGATCCGGCCGGACGCCTGGCCGGCGCCGGACGCCCTCCGGGACAAGCATTTTTACCGGAAGCACGGGGAGGGCGCCTACTACGGGCAGCAATAACCCGCAACGAAAAAGACTTGGGGGCGCATGTCATCCCAAGTCTTTTTGTTTTGGCAACCAATATCAGCCCAAGATTTCCTTGATTTTGTCCGTCAGCGCCACGGCAAAGCGCTGGTTGCTGTCCGGGTCAAAATGCATGAAGTCGCCGTAGGCCGGGGTCACATGGGGGTTGCAGTCCATGAAATCACAGCCCAGTTCCGCCGCCAGGGCCTCGAACAAGGCCGGCAGGGCGTGGCTTTTCTCCACGCAGCCTGCACCCATCCCCGGGGCCACCAGGGGCTCAGCATAGATGCGCTCGTCGATTTTGATGGGGGCCACAATCAGGATGCGGGGGCTGCCGCCGTTAAACAGCAGGTCCAGGCCCTTGGCCTTGTTCACCAGGCGGCGCAGGCCGTCGGTGATGTTCCGTGGGGTGGCGGCGAAGCGCTCCTTGGTGTCGTTGGTGCCCAGCATGATCACCAGCAGGTCCAGGGGGCAGTGGTGGGACATGGCGGGCAGCAGGTGGTGAAGGCCGTTCAAGCCCTCGTTGAGGGGGTCTTCAAAGACGGTGGTGCGGCCGTTGAGGCCGGCTTCCGCCACCAGGTAGTCTGCTCCCAGCATCTCCTGCAGCAGCCTGGTCCAGCGGACATCGTCCCCGTAGCGGCCGCCGGTTGCGGCGCAATAGCCCCAGGTGTTGGAGTCGCCGTAGCACAGGATGTGTTTCTTCATCATGGCGCCTGGCTCCTCAAAAACCCAGGTAGGTTTTTTCGGCATCCGCAATCATTTTTTCGCAGACGTCCACCTGCTTCATGTCCTCCTTGATGAGGGGGGCGAAGGGCGGCCGCACGCTGCCGCAGTTGATGCCCCGGCGGCGCAGCAGCTCCTTGATGACGGCATACATGCTGCCGTGGCAGGACACCATGGCGTAGATGATGCGGCAGATGTCGTACTGCAGTTTTGTGGCCTCTTCCAGCCGGCCCGCTTCAAAGAGCTGGTTGGCTTTCAGGAACAGCTTGGGCATCACCCCGTAGGTGCCGCCGATGCCGCCGCAGGCGCCCATGATGCGCCCGGCGATGAACTGCTCGTCCGGCCCGTTGAAGACAGCCAGGCGTCCTTCGCCGGCGTCCACGAACATCTGGATGTCCTGCACCGGCATGGAGGAGTTCTTGACCCCTACCACCCTGGGATTCTTCATCATGTCCTTGAGCAGGTTCAGGGTCAGGGCTGTGCCTGCCAGCTGGGGAATGTTGTAGATGATGAAATCCGTGTTGGGGGCGGCGGAGGAGATGTCGTTCCAGTATTTGGCGATGGCGTGCTCGGGCAGGCGGAAATAGATGGGGGGGATGGCGGCGATGGCGTCCACCCCCAGGCTTTCGGCGTGCCGGGCCAGTTCCATGGAGTCCCTGGTGCTGTTGGCCGCCACATGGGCGATGATGAGCAGCTTGCCGCCCACGGCTTCCATGACGTTTTCCAGCACCTTTTTGCGCTCTTCCACCGACAGGTAGATGCACTCGCCGGAGGAGCCGTTCACGTACAGCCCCTGCACCCCCTGGGCCAGAAAATGCCGGGCCAGGGCCTGGGTGCGGGAGGGGCTGATCTCCCCCAGGTCGTCAAAGCAGGCGTAGAATGCGGGGATGATCCCCTGGTATTTTTCCGGTTTGTTGGCCATGTTGCGTCCTTTCTTCAACCTTTGACGGCGCCCAGCGCGATGCCCTGGGTAAAGTATTTCTGGAAAACAGCGAAAATCAGCACGATGGGCACCGAGCCCAGGGTGGCGCCGGCCATGATGAGGCCGTAGTTGATGCCAAATTCTGCCTGGAGTGTGGCGATGCCCAGGGCGATGGACAGGTTGCGCCTGGAGGTCAGCATCACCAGCTGCATCATGTAGTCATTCCACACGATGATGAAGGTGAAAATGGCCAGGGCGCCGAAAGCCGGCTTCAGCATGGGCACCACGATGCGCAGGAAAGTGTTTATCTCGCCGGCGCCGTCGATGCGGGATGCCTCCATCATCTCCCCGGGGATGCCTTCTGAAAACTGCTTCATCATGAAGATGCCGAAGGGCCAGCCCACGCTGGGCAGAATCACGGCCCAGGGGGTGTCCGACAGGCTCAGGGTGTTCATAATGCGCACCAGGGGAATCAAAATGGCCTGGCGCGGCAGGGCCATGGCGGCCACCAGCAGGGAGAAGAGGGCCACCCGGCCGGGGAAGCGCTTCTTCGCCAGCACGTAGCCGGCCATGGAGGACACGATGCACACCAGCACCATGGCCACCAGGGACATGAAGGCCGAGTTGAACAGCCACTGCCAGGCGGGCTCCAGGAACAGCCGCTGGTAATGGGCGGTGGTGGGCTCCATGGGGAACCAGTGGGGCGGAATCAGGTTGATTTCCGCCGCGCTTTTGAAGGAGCCGGTGATGATCCAGTAAAAGGGGAAGATGAACAGCAAAGCCACCAGCACCAGGACGATGGTCATGAAAATCATATAGGGGGAGCGCATGTTGCGCTGCTCCTTGGTGATGGTGCTGAAATAGCGCTCTTCCTTGTTGGATGCACTGATATTGCTCACGTCAGTCCTCCTTAGGAGTCCGTCCGCATGATGCGGAACTGGAAGGCGGAGAAGGCTGCGATGATGATGGCCAGGATGACACCCATGGCATTGGCATAGCCGTAGCGGTAGATGCGGAAGGCGGTGTCATACAGGTAGTACATCACCGTGCTGGTGCTGCCGTTGGGGCCGCCGGATGTGAGCAGCTGGATCAAGGCAAAGCACTGGAAGGAGTTGATGGTGGTGATGACGGCCACATACAGGGTGGTGGGCATCAGGGAGGGCCATTTCACGTGGCGGAAGGTCTGCCATTTGCTGCAGCCGTCCACCTCCGATGCCTCCACCTGGCTCTGGTCCACATTGCCCAGGGAGGCCACATACAATACGATGGGCTGGCCGATACTGGTGGTGAACAGGATCGCCAGGATGCACCAGATGGCGTAGCGGGCGTCCCCCAGCCAGTTGATGTTGCTGTTGATGATTCCCAGGGACTTGAACACCCAGTTCAAAATGCCGTGATAGCGGTGGAAGACCCATTTCCACACCACCACAACGGGCACGCTGCCCATCACCACGGGCAGATAAAAGACCCCGCGGAAGAAGGAGCGGCTGAAGACGGGCATCTGGTAAATCACCGTGGCCACCCACAGGGAAAACAGCATCACCAGGGGCACGGAGGCCACCGCAATCACCATGGTGTTCACCACGGAGCGGCCGAAGGTGGCGTCACCAAACAGCTCCACATAGTTGCGCAGGCCGATGAAATCAAAATCCTTCATCGTGTAGTTGAAGAAGGAGGTGTAGATCCCCATGATCATGGGGAAGACCACAAAACCAAAGAAAAACACCAGAGCAGGCAGCAGGAAGAGGTAGGACACCTTGGTCTGCTGGCGCTGGATGGCCCGGGAGCGGGCGAAGAGCTTTTTGTTATCGGCAAGAATGCTCACGGTGGCAGCCTCCTTCAAAACAGCGTGGGCGTGACATCTTGTTCCGGGGATGACGGATTTGTGCAGGTCTCCCGGCAAAACGGTAGGGGGCGGCGGACCGCCCCCTACCATCAGGTCAAACCCGGATTACAGGTCTTTGTTGGCTTCGGTCTGGAAGGTGTTCAGGGCATCGTCCAGGCTGACAGCGCCGCTCAGGTAGGCCTGCAGCATGGTCCACCACTGGAGGCGCATGTTGGCAAAGCCCTTCATGGTGTTGTAGTAGGGGCCGTAGTACTTGGTGAAGGCGGAGAGCAGCTCGTAGTCCGCATTGCCTTCGTAGAGGTTGCCAAAGCTGGTGCGCACGGGGAAAGCGCCGGTGGCCAGCACGTTGGCCTTGCCCACTTCCTCGCTGTCGCACAGGAACTGCACGAAGAGCTTGGCGGCCTTGGCCCGGGCTTCGTCCTTGTTGTCAAAGATGCCGAAGCCATTGATCAGGTACTCCAGAACCGGGGTGCCATCATCAGAGGGGAAGGGAAGCCAGATCTGGGTGAAGTCCATGTTGGGGGTGTTGTTCTTGGCTGCGGAGGTGCCCCAGCAGATGCTCATGGCCAAGGTCTTGTTGACAAACAGCTCGATTTCGCCGCCGGCGTTGATGTCGGGGCCAAACTCCAGCACCTGGTCGTCCACCAGCTTCTTCACCAGTTCCAGGGCTTTGCGGTTCTCGGGGCTGTCCACTTCGTACTTGGTCAGGTCGGCATTGGCCATGGAGCCGCCGTAGAGGTTGTTGATGAAGGCGCGGGTGCCCTGGTCGCCGCCCTGGTTCATGCAGTACACGGAGCTGGTCAGCTTGCCGGCGGCATGGAGGGCCTCAAGGGCTTTCACGTAGTTCTCGGTGGTCCAGGTGCGGTCGCCTTCCAGATTCACATACTGCAGGGCGTCGGCCTCTTCAAAGGCTTCCTTGTTGATGGCCATGAAGAAGGGGGAGGAGGAGAGGGGATACATCCAGTAGTTCTCCCCGTCGCCGCAGGCAGCGATGAGGCCTTCGTTGTTGATGTCGGCCTTGAGCTCGTCGGTGAACATGTCGTTCAGGGGAACCAGCACGCCGTTCATGCCGTATTCCACGATGCGGCCGGGGGCGTCAAACAGCACGTCCGGGGCCTTGTTGCCTTCGATGGCGGCAACCAGCTTCTCGGGGCCGGAGGTGAAGTCGATGGTCTCCAGTTTGACCTTGATGGTGGGATATTTGGCTTCAAAGGCATCGATCAGGGTCTGCTCGTAGGTGCCGGCGGGGTCGTTGGCATCCTTCTGGCCAAAGGTGGGGAATGCCCACCAGACGATTTCCGCGGTGGGGACTTCTTCTGCCACGGCAAATGCGCCGATGGACAGCAGCATGGCCACGGTCAGAACGAGGGACAAGAGTTTCTTCATGAGACTACCTCCTGATTATTGTGTAACCCCAAGTGGTTACTGTGATGTCTATAGCATAGCGAGATTGTAGGATGATGTCAACAGGAAAAATAGAGAAAACTGACGAAAATCAACCGTTTTTCCAATATGGTAAACCAATATGAACAGGTGGAACTCCGGGAGAAGAGGAGCGCGCTCCCCCTGGCAGCCGGCAGACGGTTGGAATGAGGGCATTTGTTGAGGAACTGCCCCGTATTTCAAGGGATTGCCCGGAAAACCATCGCTCTTTCAAATGTACGACAATTGGGCGCAGGGCAGCATGCAAAGACCCCCTGCATTCGCGAGGGGGCCAAGATATCGCGAAACCTTAATAACTATCTGTAATAGTCGATTGCCCCCAGGAAGAGGGGGTCCTCCCCGGTAGTGGGCAGGTTCTTGTACAGGCCTTCCAGCATGCGCTCGGAGTGGCCCATGCGGCCCATGATGCGGCCGTCCGGGGAAGTGATGGCCTCAATGGCGTACAGGGAGCCGGAGGGGTTGTGTGGCATCGCCATGGTGGGCCGGCCGTTCCGGTCCGCGTACTGGGCGGCGATCTGGCCGTTTTGGGCCAGGGCTTCATACTGGGCCTGGCTGCACAGGAAGCGGCCTTCGCCGTTGGAGATGGGCAGGGTATAGCAGCGGCCGGCTTCATAGCGGGAGAACCAGGGGGAGAGGGTGGCGGCCACCCGCACGCTGACCATCTGGGACTGGTGCCGGCCCATGGTGCCCAGGGTCAGGGTGGGGCTGTCTTTGGTGATGTCGGTGAAGCGGCCCCCGGGCAGCAGGCCGGTTTTTACCAGGGCCTGGAAGCCGTTGCAAATGCCCCCCACCAGCCCCTGCCGGCTGTGCACCAGCTCGTTCACCGCTTCCATCACCGGGGCAGCCCGCAGGAGGGCTGTGATGAACTTGCCGGAGCCGTCCGGCTCGTCCCCGCCGGAGAAGCCCCCGGGGATGAAGAGGATCTGGGCCTCCCGGATGGCTGCCGCCAGGGCCTGGATGCTGTCTGCCACCGCCTGGCCGGTGAGGTTGCGGATCACAAAGACCTCAGGCGCCGCCCCCGCTTTTTCAAAGGCCTGGGCGCTGTCCACCTCGCTGTTGGTGCCGGGGAAGGCGGGGATTAAGACCCTGGGTTTTACGATGCTGGGCCCCTTTGGCGCAGTTTTTGTGGACAGCAGCAGGGGCAGCTCAGTTTTCTCTTCTGTTGCGGGCTTTGTGGGATAGACACCTTCCAGGGTGCGCTCGGCCGCAGCCACAAGAGTGTCAATGGCTACTTCCTCATTCCGCCAGGCAATCACAGGCGCTGCCTGGGTGTGGCCCAGCAGGATGCCTTCGTCGGTTTCGCCTGCCATCTCCAGGATGAAGGAGCCGTAGCTGTCAGCAAACAGGTCCGCCTGTTCGATGGCGTCGCTGATGCGGATGCCGATGCCGTTGCCTGCCGCCATCTGGGTGAGGGCATGGGCGGCGCCGCCCCAGGCCGGGGTGCTGCAGGCAAGGGCCTTGCCTGTTTCCAGCAGCCGGGCCACCCTGCGGTACAGGGCCTTTAAGGATGCCTCGGTGGGCAGGCCGTCTTCGCCCAGCTCCGGCTTCAGCCAGACCACCGGGTGCCCGGCGCCCTTGAACTCCGGGGAAATGGCCCGGCGCCTGTCCGCCGCCGTCACCGCAAAGGAAATCAGGGTGGGGGGCACGTCCAGGTCCTCAAAGCTGCCGCTCATGGAGTCCTTGCCGCCAATGGCGGCGCAGCCCAGGCCCATCTGGGCCCGATAGGCCCCCAGCAGGGCGGCCAGGGGCAGGCCCCAGCGCTTCGGATCTTTCCCCAGGCGGGGGAAGTATTCCTGGTGGGTCAGGTAAATCATCTGATAGGGCGCGCCGGCGGCAATCAGCCGGGACACCGCCTCCACCACCGCCAGGTAGCCGCCGTGGTAGGGGCTCTGCTGGCTGATCAAGGGGTTGTAGCCAAAGCTCATGTAGGAGGCAGTCCGGGTGCCCCCGGGCACCGGCAGGCTGTGCACCATGGCAGCAGGCAGGGTGCGCTGGTATCGGCCCCCCGCGGGGAAGAGCACCGTGGCGGCGCCGATGGTGCTGTCAAAGCGCTCCATCATCCCCCGCTGGGAGCATCCATTCAAATCCGCCGCCTGATTTAAGAGGACATCAGAAAAACTGCCAGACTTGGGCTGCTGTTCATATTGGCCTTTATTGATATGGATGTCGGTCTCCTTCCTGGCGCCGTTTTCGTCCAGGAAGCTCCGGGCCAGGTCCACGATGGTCTGCCCCCGGTGCTGCATCACCAGGCGGGGGATTGCCGTCACCTCCGCCACCACGGTGGCCTCCAGGTTCTCTTCATCGGCCAGTTCCAGAAAGCGCATGGCATCCCGGGCTGCCACCACCACCGCCATCCGCTCCTGGGATTCACTGATGGCCAGCTCCGTGCCGGAAAGGCCTTCATACTTCACCGGCACGGCATCCAGGTTGATGGCGAGGCCGTCGGACAGTTCACCGATGGCCACAGAGACGCCGCCGGCGCCAAAGTCGTTGCAGCGCTTGATGAGCCGGGTGGCCTCGGGGTTCAAGAACAGCCGCTGCAGCTTGCGCTCCTCCGGGGCGTTGCCTTTTTGCACCTGGGCAGCCGCCTCGGTGACGGATGCCGCGGTGTGAGCCACGGAGGAGCCGGAGGCGCCGCCGATGCCGTCTCGGCCGGTGCGCCCCCCCACCAGGATCACCACATCCGAGGGTGCAGGCCGCTCCCGGCGCACATGGTCTGCCTTGGCCGCCCCCAGCACCGCCCCGCACTCCATGCGCTTGGCGGCAAAGCCCGGGTGGTAGATCTCCCGGACGCAGCCGGTGGCCACGCCGATCTGGTTGCCGTAGCTGGAAAAGCCGGCGGCGGCCTGCTGGCAGATCTTCACCTGGGGCAGCTTCCCCGGCAGGGTGTCTGCCAGGCTGGCAGTGGGGTCCGCCGCGCCGGTCACCCGCATCCCGGCATAGACATAGGCCCGGGCAGAGAGGGGGTCCCGGATGGCGCCGCCGATGCAGGTGGCGGCTCCGCCGAAGGGCTCGATCTCCGTGGGGTGGTTGTGGGTTTCGTTTTTGAACAGCAGCAGCCATTCCTCAGGGCCGTTTTTGGTGTCCGCCGTGATGCGGATGGTGCAGGCGTTCACTTCCTCGCTCTCGTCCAATTCCGGAAGCTTGCCCTGCTGGTGCAGGGCCCGGCCGGCGATGGTGGCCACGTCCATCAGGGTGACGGGCTTTGTGGCGCCCATCTCCTCCCGGGTTTTCAAATAGTCCTTGAGGCTTTTTTCCACCGCCGGGTCCTCACAGGTGATGTGCCGGATCGCGGTCAAAAAGGTGGTGTGGCGGCAGTGGTCGGACCAGTAGGTGTCCAGCACCATCAGCTCCGTCTCCGTGGGGTCCCGCCCTTCCTTATTGAAATAATCCATGCACACCTGCAGGTCCGCCTGGTCCATGGACAGAGCATGCGCCTCTAAAAAGGCCGCCATCTCGCTGTCCTTCATGCCCCGGAAGCCATGGAGCACCGGGGGTGCAGGCGGGGTGTGGCTGGGGGTGACCAGGCTGTCCGGCATGTCCAGGCCAGCCTCCCGGGTTTCCACCGGGTTGATGAGGTGGCGCTTGACGGCTGCGATTTCTCCCGCTGTGAGGCTGCCTGTCAGGGCGTAGACCTTGGCCGCATGCACCAGGGGCCTGTCCTTTAAGGTCTGCATCTGCAGGCACTGCATGGCGGAGTCCGCCCGCTGGTCAAACTGGCCGGGCAGGGGCTCGATGGCAAAGACGTTGTCCTCGGCCTGTACCTGCAGTTCCCGGCTCACCACGTCCACCGGCGGCTCGGAGAAGACCGTGGGCACAGCCTGTTCAAACTGCTCCTCTGTCAGGCCTTCCACATCATAGCGGTTGATAATCCGCAGGCCGAGAAGGCCCGTTAGCCCCAGGCTGTCCTGCAATTCCGCCAGCAACCCCCGGGCCTCGTGGGCCAGTTCCGGCCGTTTTTCCACATACAGTCTTCTGATCATTGATGAAGCACCTCCAGCGCTTTTTGTCCGATGTCGGTCCGGTAGGTTTTGCCGGTGAAGGCCACCTGCTCCGCCGCTGCATAGGCCGCCTTGATGGCCTCCTGCAGGCTGGGTTTCACGGCGGTCAGCCCCAGCACCCGGCCGCCGGCGGTGACCAGTTGGCCGTCCTGCTCCGCCACCCCGGCGCAGTCCACCTGGACCTCCACCTGCCCCAGGGTGATGGTGTGGCCGGTGGTGATGGCCTCCGGGTAGCCCTGGCTGGTCAACACCAGGCAGCAGGCGGCCCCGTCCATGATGCGGATCTCTTCCTTGTCCAGGCTGCCCTGGCTGCAGGCCATGAAATGGCCCAGCAGGTCGCTCTTGATCAGGGGCAGCACGGCCTGGGTTTCCGGGTCCCCCAGCCGGGCGTTGTACTCCAGCACCCGGGGGCCGTCCGGGGTCAGCATCAGGCCCACAAAGAGGCAGCCGGAGAAGGGGCAGCCCGCCTCCCCCATGGCCGCCATGGTGGGCAGCAGGATGCGCTGTTCAATCTCCTGGGCCAGCTCCCTGGTGTAATAGGGGGAAGGGGCGATGGCCCCCATGCCGCCGGTGTTCAGGCCCAGGTCCCCGTCCTTCGCCCGCTTGTGGTCCATGGCGCTCACCAGGGGGCGGATGGTCTGCCCGTCCGCCAGGCACAGCAGGGACAGTTCGGGCCCGGTCAGCATCTCCTCGATAATCACACGGCTGCCGCTGTCCCCGAAGGCCTGGCCACGTAGCATGGCCGCCAGGGCGTCCTCCGCTTCTTTCAGGCTTTCCGCGATGATGACCCCCTTGCCCTTGGCCAGGCCGTCCGCCTTGATCACCAGGGGAACATCCTGGGTTCTCACATAGGCCAGGGCGGCGTCCAGCTCGTCAAAGACCGCGAAGCGGGCGGTGGGGATGCCGTATTTCCGCATCAGCTCCTTGGAAAAGGCCTTGCTGGACTCAATCCGGGCGGCCGCTTTTGTGGGGCCGAAACAGGGGATGCCCGCCGCGGTCAGGGCGTCCACCAGGCCGGCATCCAGGGGGTCCTCCGGGGTCACCATACAAAAATCGATGCGGTGGGTCTGGGCTGTCCGGACTGTCTGGTCGATGTCCAGGGGGTTGCCCGGAAGCCGGATGGCTTCCTTCATGCCCGGGTTGCCGGGCAGGGCATAGACCCGGTCTGCGCGGGGGCTTTTTTTGAGGGCTTTGACGACGGCATGCTCCCTGCCGCCGGAACCGATGACTAAAATGTTCACATCCTGCTCCTTAATGGTGGAAAAGCCGCAGGCCGGTCATGGCCATCACCAGGCCGTGCTCATCACAGCAATCAATCACATCCTGATCCCGCAGGGAGCCCCCCGGCTGGGCCACGAAGGAAACGCCGCTTTTGACCGCCCGCAAAATGCTGTCCGGGAAGGGGAAGAAAGCGTCGCTGCCCAGGGCCACCCCCTGCAGGCTGTCCAAGAAGGACCGCTGTTCCAGCGCGGTGAAAGGCTGCGGTTCCCGGGAAAACAGGCTGGGCCAGCTCCCCGAAAAGGCCGGATCGTCCCCGGCCAGCAGATAGGCCTCGATGGCGTTGTCCCGGGCTGCCCGGCCCACTTCCGGCAAAAAGGGCAGGCCCAGCACCTTGTCATGCTGGCGCAGCTGCCACAGGTCCGCCTTGCCGGCGGCCAGGCGCACGCAGTGCACCCTTGACTGCTGCCCGGCGCCGATGCCGATGGCCTGGCCATCAACCGCCAGGCAGACGGAGTTGCTCTGGGTGTATTTCAGGGTGATGAGGGCCACCAGCAGGTCCTGTCTGGCTTCCGGGGAGAGGTCGGTTTTTTGTGTGACGATGTTGTTCAGCAGCCCCTCATCAATCACAGCGTCGTTGAAGCGCTGCTCAAAGGTGATGCCGTAGATGTCCCGGGTTTCAACGGGCAGGGGCTCATAATCCGGGTCCATTTTGATGATGCTGTAATTTCCCTTGCGCTTGGCGCGCAGCAGGGCCAGGGCCTCATCCGTGAAGCCCGGGGCAATGATGCCGTCGGACACCTCCCGGGCGATGACCTGGGCGCAGGTCAGGTCGCAGGGCGCGCTCAAGGCGATGAAGTCCCCAAAGGAGGACAGGCGGTCCGCCCCCCGGGCCCGGGCATAGGCGCAGGCGACGGGGCTGTCATTGAGGCCTTCGATGTCTGCCACGAAGCAGGCCTGCTGCAAACGGGGGGACAGGGGCAGGCCGATGGCGGCCCCCGCCGGGCTCACGTGCTTGAAGGAAGCCGCTGCCGGCAGGCCGGTGGCAGCCTGCAGGCTTTTCACCAGCTGCCAGCCGTTTAAGGCGTCCATGAAGTTGATGTAGCCCGGTTTGCCGTTTAACACCTCAAAGGGCAGGGGCAGCCGGTCTTTCATATAGAGGCTGGCGGGAACCTGGTTGGGGTTGCAGCCGTACTTCAGAGGGAATTCAACCATGACGCGCTCCTTCCTTCACCGGATGGCGGTTGTATATGAAAAACTGGGATTGATTGGTCTTCATGTCCAGCCGGCGCACAAACAGGGCCACCCGGTTGCTTTCATCCAGGCTGTCCCAGACCTCCCGGGAAAAGGCGGCCACATCCACGGGGATTGCCACCTGCCGGGGCTCCCCGGTGAAGGGCGGCAGGGGGTTGCCGTCGGTATCATAGGTGTGGATGAAGCGGCCCTGACCAGCCAGCAGAGGATAATGGAAATACAGGCGGTCGCAGGCGCTGCCGGCTGCATCCGCCGCGCGCAGGATGGACAGGCTGATGCCGTTCTTGGTGAGCAGGCCGCTGATCCGGGGGGTGTAGTTGGGGGCGTCCGGCTCAAAGCAGCGTTCGTTGAGGGCATCTTCAAACCGGCGCCCTGCCCGCAGGGCGGCCACGATGCTGTCCGTCTGGTCCCCGTTGGTGAGGATATAGCGGGCATCCACCGTGGCAGTGGGGCGGTAGAGGATCAGGCTGGGGTCCGTCACCGCTGCATCATCAAACAGACGGATCCTCAACTCCTCCCCGTCCAATTCAAACACCCGGTTGCGGGAGTTGTCGCTCCTGCCCATGATGAAATACAGCATCACGGCGGCATCGCCCCCTGGGGTCAGTCCCATCATGATGCCCCGGCCGGGGTAGGGGTTCTTCTTAAGAAGGTCCGGCAGTTGTAAACGCGCTTCCTTCACTTGTCTTGCTCCTTCCTTACAATCTCCTGGCTCAGGGCCTTCACCGCCCGGGGCAGCAGCAGCCACTCTGCCTCCTCCATCACCCGGCGCTGCAGGCTCTTGGGGGTGTCCCCGGGCTGCACCGCCACTGCCTGCTGCAGCAGGATGGGGCCGCCGTCGGGCTCCTCGTTCACCAGGTGCACCGTGGCCCCGGTCAGCTTCACCCCGCGCGCGAGGGCCATTTCATGCACCTTCAGGCCATAGCAGCCCTTGCCCCCGAAGGCGGGCAGCAGGGAGGGGTGGACGTTCACGATGCGACTTTTATAGGTGTTCACAAACTGCGGGCCCAGGATGCTGAGAAAGCCGGCCAGCACCACCAGCCGGATGCCCCGGGCGTGCACAAGATCAAGCAGTTGCACCTCCCAGGCTTCCCCGCCCAGCCCCTTCCGGGGCAGGCAGAGGGCTTCCACCCCCGCCTCCCGGGCCCGGGTCAAGGCATAGGCCCCTTCCCGGTCGCTCACCACCAGGGCGATGCGGCCGGGGGCCAGCTTGCCGTCTCTTTCTGCGTCCAGCAGGGCCTGCAGGTTGGTGCCGCCCCCGGATACCAGTACGGCAACCTGCACAGTGTTCTGGTTTAGCAAAAGACCACGCCGCCTTCTCCTTTGGTAACGCTGCCCAGGATAAAGGGCGCTTCCCCGGCTTCCTGCAGCAGTTTCAGGGCTTTGTCTGCATCCTGCTTATGCAGGCACAGCACCATGCCCACCCCCATGTTGAAGGTGGAGAACATCTCTTTTTCACCGATGTTGCCCTTTTCAGCCATCAGGTCGAAGATGGGGGGAATCACCAGGCTGCCCCTGTCCACCCGGGCCTCCAGCCCCTCCGGCAGGAAGCGGGGCAGGTTCTCATAAAAGCCGCCGCCGGTGATGTGGGCGATGCCGTGAACCCGGGCCTCACCCAGCACCTTCAGGACAGGCTTTACGTAGATGCAGGTGGGGGCCAGCAGGACCTCCCCCAGGCTTTGCCCGTTCAAGGCGGCCAGGGGTGCGTGCAAATCGGCCTGCTCCACATCAAACAGCTTCCGGGCCAGGGAGAAGCCGTTGGAGTGCAGGCCGGAAGAGGGCAGCGCAATCAGCACGTCGCCTGGTTGCACCATCTCTTTTTGAATCATTTTGCCCCTGTCCACCAGGCCCACGGCGAAGCCGGCGATGTCGTACTCATCCACCGGGTAAAAGCCCGGCATCTCGGCGGTTTCCCCGCCGATTAAGGCGCAGCCTGCCTGAAGGCAGCCCTCGGCCACCCCGGCCACAATCTGGGCCACTTTTTCCGGCACATTCTTCCCCAGGGCCAGGTAATCCAGGAAGAACAGGGGCCTGGCGCCGCAACAGATGATGTCGTTGACGCACATGGCCACGCAGTCAATGCCGATGGTGTCGTGGCGGTCCATCAAAAAAGCCAGCTTCAGTTTGGTGCCCACGCCGTCGGTGCCGCTTACCAGCACCGGCTCCCGGATGCCGGTGAGGTCCGGGGCGAACAGGCCGCCAAAGCCGCCGATGTCGCTCATCACCCCGGGAATCCGGGTGCGGGCCACGCTGTCCTTCATCAGCTGCACCGCCTTGTAGCCGGCGTTGATGTCCACCCCGGCTTCCTGATAATGTCTGCTGTCGCTTTTCATGGTGTTTCTCCTACCCGTATCAGTCGTTTGGCGTAGCGGTCCCGCAGGCCGTTGTCCGGTATCTCGGAGGGGTATTTGCCGGTGAAGCAGGCGCTGCAGAGGTCCTCCGGCGGGATGGGGACGGCGATGGCCTTCACCGCGGTGTGGCTCAGGTAGCCCAGGCTGTCCGCGCCGATGATGTCCTTGATCTCCGGGATGCTGTAGCGGCAGGCGATCAGGTGCTCGGAGGACTTGATGTCCGTGCCGTAATAGCAGGGGTAGAGGAAGGGGGGCGAGGTGATGCGCATGTGCACCTCCCTGGCACCGGCCTCCCGCAGCAGCCGCACGATGTTGCGGCTGGTGGTGCCCCTGACGATGGAGTCGTCCACCAGCACCACCCGCTTGCCGCTGACCACGGCGGAGACCGGGTTCAGTTTGATTTTCACCGCCGTGCCCCGGTCCTTGCCGGCGGGGGAGATGAAGGTGCGGGCGATGTAGCGGTTTTTGATGAAACCGGGGCCGTAGGGAATGCCGGAGGCCCTTGCATAGCCCACCGCGCCGTCGATGCCGCTGTCCGGCACCCCCACCACGATGTCCGCCTGCACCGGGTGCTCCCGGGACAGGATTTCCCCGGCCCGTGCCCGGGCTTCGTGGACGCTGACGCCGTCCAGCACCGAGTCCGGCCGGGCGAAATAGATGTATTCAAACACGCACATGCTGCGGGGCTTGCTGCCGCAATGGGTCCGGATGCTGCGGGCGCCCTCCTGGTTGAACACCACGATTTCCCCGGGCTGCACATCCCGGACAAACTCGGCGCCCAGGACGCTTAAGGCGCAGGACTCCGACGCCACCACAAAGCCGCCTTCCGGCAGCTTGCCAAAGCACAGGGGGCGGAAGGCCCGGGGCCCCCGGGCGGCAATGAGCTTCTTGGGGGTCATCATCACCAGGGTGTAGCTGCCGTCCAGGCTGTCCATGGCCTTTTCCAGGGCTTCCTCGGTGGAGCCGGCGGTGAGGCGCTCCCTGGTGATGGCGCAAGAAATCACCTCGGCGTCCCCGGTGGAGTGGAAGACCATGCCCTGGTTCTCAAAAGCCTCCCTGAGCTTTGAATAATTGGTGAGTTCGCCGTTGTTGGCCAGGGCCAACCGGCCTTTGCGGTGGTTGATCACCAGGGGCTGCATGTTGATGCGTCCCCTGTTGTCGTCGCTGCCGTAGCGCACATGGCCCACGGCGATCTGGCCTTCTCCCAGTTCCTTTAAGATGCTGTCCGTCATCACCTCGCTCACCAGCCCGGCATCCAGGTGGAAACGGAAGAGGCCGTCCTCGTTCACGGCGATGCCGCAGCTTTCCTGGCCCCGGTGCTGCAGGGCGCACAGGCCCAGGTAGCAGTCCATGGCCAGGTTGGCCCTTTGGTTGCGGTAGATGCCCAGCACCCCGCATTCCTCCCGCATGTTAGCCATGCAGCACCCGCCTGGTCAGGTCCAGGGCCTCGATGGGCCGGCCATCCTCCCACACCCGCATGTTGCCGGCGGAGATTTCATCCATCAGCAACAGCTGGCCCTGGGCCATGCCAAACTCGTATTTGATGTCGATGAGCTCCAGCCCCAGGCGGTCCAGCTCTTTAGCCACCAGGCCGGTGATCCGGCGGGTGAGGTCCACCAGCTCATCGTATTGCTGTTCCGTCAGGATCTGCAGGGCAGCCAGGCCTTCCCGGGTGATGAGGGGGTCCCCCCGCCCGTCGTCCTTCAGGGTCATCTCCACATAGTCATGAAGGGGCGCGCCGGACTGAATGTAGGCGCCGTAGCGCCGGATGAAGCTGCCCACAGCCCTGCGCCGGCAGATCACCTCCAGGCCCTGGCCGAAAGGCTGGGCGCTGCGGGCCACCATGCTGCCCTTTTCCAGGTCTGCCGACACAAAATGGGTGGCGATCCCTGCCGCTTCCAGCAGCTGGAAAAAGTGAACGGACATGCGCAGGTTCTCCTGCCCGATGCCCGCAATCTGAAGGCCCACCGTGTTGGCGCCGGGGTCAAAGCGCCCCTCGGTGCCCGTCACATCGTCCTTGAACAACAGCAGCACCTGGCTGTCATCCAGGGCGTAGACATCCTTGGTCTTGCCCTTGTACAGCAATTTCTTCTCCATCATCCCTGCACCTCTTTCTGATTCAGCGCTGAAGCGACCTCCCGGTTCTTGTCCCGGATCCCGGATGCCATCCGCTCCCGGGCGGAGGCCAGCTGCATGGCCAGGCTGGCATCCTCAATGGCCAGCATCTGGACGCACAGCAGCGCGGCATTGCGTCCGGCGCCAATGGCCACCGTGGCCACCGGGATGCCCGGGGGCATCTGGGCGGTGGACAGCAGGGCGTCCAGGCCCTGCAGGCTGCCGGAGGCTGCCGGCACCCCCACCACCGGCAGGGTGGTCAGGGCTGCTGCGGCCCCGGCCAAATGGGCGGCCAGGCCGGCGATGCAGATCAGGGCGCCAAAGCCTGCCTCCCGAGCGCCTGCAGCGAATGTGCGCAGGTCCTCCGGCGTCCGGTGGGCGGAGCACACCATCACCTCATAGGGCACAGCAAATTCAGACAGCGCCTTCACCGCTTCCTCCGCAACGGGGAGATCGCTGGCGCTGCCCATGATAATCGCGATTTTTTTCACTTGGTTTCCTCCTGCTGTCTGTCAGACAAAGACTGGGTCCCGTGAAACAAAAACGCCGCAGACCCTGGTTGTCATCCCGGTCAAGAAATTCCCGCGGCAAGGATATCATAGGCGGTTTTCAGCCCCTTTGTCAAGAAAAATACGAACATTAAATTGTAAAATATAATTAATGTGCGGAAAAATGGCGATAAACTGCCATAAAAGCACACTGGGCCGGACAAACAAGGGTAAAAAAACGCCCCGGCGTGGATTGCCGGGGCGCAGGGGATGCAGGGGCTTACTGCCCCCGGTTGATCCGGAAGGGGTCGTAGGGCTGGGAAGGTGGCTGTGTTTTTGCAGATGGAGCCTTAGTCTTATTACGCTTCAGACTGGCGACGAAGCGTAAACTGTTGCCGCAAGCTATAAGTAACAAAGGTAAAAGTTTCAGTTTTTCAATGATGTTTGTTCGCATTAATAATGGGCTGCCTACAGAGAACACTGCTAACACTATTGCAATAGGAACAGCAATCAGGCCACCAATAGTACCTCTGAATATTAACAAAGAGCATACTCCGAAAATGATGCAAAGAACGAGAAACAAAAGAGTCAGAAAGTCAGGCCCACTGTTCTTCATCATAGTCGAAAACATTTTATGAATAGGATACTGAGCATCGATGGTAATCTCAAAAATGGTTTTTATCAAACCTATCATCACTTTAAACTTCAACACGAACTCAGTCACAGCTAAACCTATCAGCAGTAACGAACCCCAAAATACCATTCGGCGACCGGCATTTGCCAGCATGCTCATTTTATCCTCCATGGCTTGTACATCATTCCGACTTTTAGTTTATGGCTTGCGGAAGCCCCTGTCAATTGCCCTACTTGACGATAAAAGGGGCCTTTGTTAGGATGAATCCAGTGCGTACAACAAAAGGGGGTGAGGGCCATCACCAGACGCGGATTCATCAGTCTTCTGGCCCTCACCCTGCTGTTTTCCCTGCTGTCTGCGCCCCGGGCGGTGTCCGAAGGCGTGCCCACCCTCAGGGCCCTGCTCATCTCCAACGATGATTTTGTCAGCCAGCCGGACACCACCCCCTCCTCCTACAACAACCTCATCGCCCTGCGCCAGGCCCTGCTGTATGACGCCCGGGGCTACAGCCGCATCCGGGTCTCCGTCAACCAGGCCTTGACCCGGGAAGGCTTTGCCGACCTGGCCCAGCAGGCCTTTGAAGGGGCGGGGGAACTGGACATCAGCCTGTTGTACATCAGCACCCACGGCATCAAAACCGAGGACGGCCTGGATTTCGCCGCCCTCCTAAGCGACGGGGAGACGGAAACCAGCCTCACCGGCCAGGACATCCATGCGGCTTTGAAAGCCATCCCCGGCATCAAGCTGATTTTGCTGGATGCCTGCTTCAGCGGCGCCGCCATCAACAAGGGCCTGGACAGCCCCCTGGCCTCCTCCGCATTCACCGGCCCTGATTTCAAGGTGCTCACCAGCGCCGGCGGCCAGGAGCCCAGCTTTTTGTGGACGGACGGGGCGGGCACCGTGCAGGGGGGCAGCTTTTTTGCCCACGCCCTCACCGAAGGCATCAGCCGAGAGGGGCGCTATGCGGCGGACAGCAACCAGGACGGCCTCATCACCCTGTCGGAGCTCTACCGCCACCAGCTGCGGGCCTACGGGGCTTCCACCCCCCATGTCTACCCCCAGAACGACGACCTGGTGGTCTTCGCCTACCGCAGCCCCTATGTGATGCCCGAGTCCCGGCTGGTGACCCGGCTGACGGTGGAGGACCCGGTGGTGCGGGACAGCGGCGACCCCCTGTATTTTTCCTATACCTTAACCCGCCAGGCCCGATTAGCCTACCAGCTGGTGTACATGGAGGCAGGCAACTGGCAGTTTCAAAACCCCCAGAGCATCGCAGATCCGGGACGGGGGGACGGCATCGTGCTGCCCGGCCGCAAGGCGGTCTCCTTTGAAATCCAGGAGGGATTCAAGGACCTGTCCGGCTACCTGCTCTTGATGCTGATCACCGTGTTTGAAGACCGTTCCAGGCCCTTGGCCTGCGTCCTCACCAGCGTCCAGACCCAGGCAACGGACCCGGCCCTGTCCATTGACAGCGTGGGCAGCTTCAACCCGGGCCGGGGGGAGGAGGCCGCCTTCATCCTGCGCCACCAGGGGGCCATTGAGTATGCGGCCCGGATTGAAAACGAGGCCGGGGAGACGGTCGCACACCTGGCCTTCAACGACATGAGCCGCCCCATCCACTTAAAGGAGGAGGGCAGCTGCCTGTACTGGGACGGCAGGCTCTCGGACGGCAGCCTGGCTCCGGACGGCAAATACCGCCTGGCGGCCAAAGCCGTTTCAGGCGGCACCACCTATGAAGCGGTGGGGGACTGGGTGCTGCTCGACACTAAATAATGGCTAAAATTCAATCCCTTTCCGGGCCTGCACCCCTTCGTTGAAGGGGTGTTTTTCCGGCGCAATCCGGCTGACATAATGGGCTTTTTCCAGCATTTTGTCCGGCGCATAGCGCCCGGTCACCACGGCGTCGCCATACTGCAGCGCCGCGTCGATGGTGTCAAAAGCATCCTCAATCCTCACTAGGCCCATCACGATGGCCACGTTCAATTCGTCCATCACCGTGAGGGCCGGCTTCACCTCATGGATCAGGGCGGTGAGGCGGGCCAGGGATTCCTGGTGCTCCTGCCGGGCTTCCTCCTGCTGGTCCGGCGTCATGCGGCCAAAGAAGCCCTTCATCCGGGCGCCTTCAAACAGCGTCGCGGTGTCAAAGGTGGCCAGGGCCTTGATTTCGCCGGATTTCCCGTCCTTCATAAACTGGGCGATGACAACGGGCTTTTTGTAGCCCAGCATCCGCAGGGCCAGGCCCATGCCGGCGGTGGTTTTGCCCTTCCCGTCCCCGGTGTATACATGCAGCAGGTGTTGGCTCATAGTGCCCTCCGTTTTGATTGTTCTTTCCCAAGTATAGCAGATTTCCGCCTTCCCGGCAGGGCTTTTCTGCCCCCTTTGCAGAGGGTATATTCCAAGGGAATGGAGGGATACATGACCCAGGACATCACAGGCGCTGAAATGGGCTTTTTTATGGAGGAGCCGGAGAAACTGGCCCTTTACCTGGCCCTAAGGGAGCAGGTGCGCGCCCTGGCCCCATTGATGGAGGTGCTGGTGCAGAAAACCGCCATCAGCTTCCGGGCGCCCCGGCCTTTCTTGTATATCGGCCACCCCTTCCGGAAGCACAACCCGGGCTGGCCTGAAGGCTGCCTGCAGATCAGCTTCTCGGCACCAGCGCCCGTCAGCCACCCCGCAGTCATCCACAACACCCCCATCCGCAACAATCTCTACACCATCCACGCCCTGGTGGCCCAGCCGGGCCGCCTGGACCGGGAGCTGCTGGAGCTGGTCAGCCAGTCCCTGTCCCTCAGAAACAAAAGGAGGCCCTCATGAGCATTTATGATTTCACCGCCAAGGATGTCTACGGCAAGGAGCAGCATCTGTCCGACTACAAAGGCAAGGTGCTGCTGGTGGTGAACACCGCCACCCACTGCGGCTTCACCCCCCAGTACACGGCGCTTCAACACCTGTACGAGCAATATCAGGACCAGGGCCTGGTGATCCTGGATTTCCCCTGCGACCAGTTTGGCAACCAGGCCCCCGGCACCAGCCAGGAGGTGCACCAGGCCTGTGTGGCCCGTTTTGCCATCACCTTTCCCCAGTTTGAGAAGACCGATGTCAACGGCGACCATGCCCACCCCCTGTTCGTCTACCTGAAAAAGGCCCTGCCCGGGATGATGGGCGAGGCCATTAAATGGAATTTTACCAAGTTTTTGATTGACAGGCAGGGCCAGCCGGTGAAGCGCTACGCGCCCCAGACCACCCCGGAGAGCATCGAAAACGACATCCAGGAGCTGCTATAGTGCCCTTTGCTATTCCCCGGTCACCCGCTGCCAGCCGGTGACCATTTTTTCGTGGGAGCGCAGCCGGATGTATTCCCCCTTCTGCCAGTCCGGCAGGGGCAGGTTGGCATCCCAGTAGTAGCTGCGCTCGTCCAGCTCCTCTTTGATGGTGTCTGCCCGCATGGTGATGGGGTGGCAGCGCACCCCCTCCCGCACCACGGTCTCCGCGTCCACCGTGTCAAAGGCGGCGGTGTCCACCCGGTTGCGGCCGTGGAGGGCGTTCATGACAAAATGCAGGTATCGGCGCACCGGCAGGATGAACAGGGTGACGGAAAACAGGATCACCGCCAACAACAGCGCAAACAGCAGGCTGGTGAGCCACTCAATGCGCAGCATAAAACTGTAGACAACAAGGGCAAGCAGTGCCGCCTCCGGGATGAGCCAGAAGAGGATGCGCCGGTGCATCTGCTGCCTGATGCTCTGCAAGTCTGTTTCCTGATACATGGTGTTTCCTCCTGATCAACATACTACCTGAGGACGAGCGGAATGTAAACATGGGAGAAGAGGCTGTCCATCTTGCCAAATGATGATATAATGGTGCAGAAATCACAAGGGAGGGCTGGCATGGAGACGGTCATCAGGACCCAGGGGCTCACCAAGCGCTACCGCAAGGCACGGGGCATCACGGATCTTTCCATCACTGTGAACAAGGGAGATATCTACGGCTTCATCGGCTCCAACGGCGCCGGCAAGTCCACCACCATCCGCTCCCTGCTGGGCCTCATCCGGGCCCAGTCCGGCAAGGCGGAGGTCTTCGGGCTGGACATCCGCCGCCACAAGCGGGAGATCCTGTCGGACATCGGCTACATCCCCTCCGAGGCCAGCTATTACCCCGGCATGCGGGTGCACGACGCCCTGAAAATGGCGGCCCGGCTGCGGCGCCGGGACTGCGCCCTGGAAGCCCGGAAGATCAGCACGGCCCTGTCCCTGGACATGAACCGCAAGATTGACGAGCTGTCCTTTGGCAACAAGAAGAAGCTGGCCATCGCCCTGGCCCTGCAGCACAAGCCCCAGCTGCTGATTTTGGACGAGGCCACCTCGGGCCTGGACCCCCTGGTGCAAAAGGCCTTCTGGGACCTGGTGATGGAGCGCCACCGCCAGGGCGCCACCGTGTTCCTGTCCAGCCACATCCTGTCAGAGGTGCAGCAGCACTGCACCCGGGCTGCCATCATCCGGGAAGGCCGCCTGGTGGTGGAGGACAGCGTGGAGGCCCTGTCCCGCTCCGCAGCCAAACGGGTCACCTTAAGGGGCTGCGACCACCTGCCGGAGGACTTCCCCGGCGCCCTGGGCATCACCGTCATCAACCGCAACATCTCCTTCCTCTTCCAGGGGGACTACCACCAGCTGCTCAGGGACCTGCAGTCCGTGGCCTTTTCGGACCTGAGCATCACGGAGCCGGACATGGAGGAGATTTTCCTGCATTTTTACGAGAAAGGCGGCGAGGCACAATGACCATTCTGCGCAACGAGATCCGCTTCCACTGGAAGGGCACCCTCATCTGGTCGGTCTCCCTGTCCTTTTTTGCCATCCTGGCCCTGGTGCTCTACCCCCAGGTGGCGGTCTATTCCGGCTTTTTTAACTCCATGGTGGAGCGCATGGGCATCTTCAGCCAGATGTTCAACCTGCAAAACATGGATGTCTTTGAGTTCATGAACTACTACGGCCTGGAGAACGGCAATTTCATCGGCCTGGGGGGTGGCATGTTCGCCGCCATCACCGCGATTAACATCGTGGCCCGGGAGGAAGGCCGCCACACGGCGGAGTTTCTCTACCCCCACCCGGTGAACCGGCTCTCCGTCCTGATGCAGAAATTTGTGGCCATGGTGCTGCAGCTGGTGGCCGTGAACGCCATCTTCATCCTGGCGGCCCACATCGGCGCCGGCCTCATCGGCATGGGCTTCCCCCAGAAGAAGTTTGCGGATTTCCACCTGTCCCTCTTCATGATGAACCTCCAGGTGGCGGTGCTGTGCTTTGGCATCTCCTGCTTCAAAAAAAGGGACAGCGTGGTGCCCGGCCTGGGCCTGGTGCTGGCCTTCTACTTCCTCAACCTCTTCATCAACATCAACCGGGAGATTGCCACCTTCAAGTATTTCACCCCCTATTTCTACACGGACATCGGCCGCATCACAAGCAACGGCGGCCCCCTGTGGGAGTCCATCGGCCTGGGCTTCGCCGTGTCAGGCGCCGTCTTCCTGCTGGGGATGGCCTATTATTCCCGGAAGGACCTGGCCATTTAAGGGGACACCTTGACTAAAAGGCAAGTGCTCCCGGGTATCATCCTTTCATTCTGAATCACCGGAGGAAACAGGCATGGCCAGACTGGAACGGCACTTAAACGGCAACTTCAACGCCCTGCGCCACTACATCCACGAGGGCATCATTGGCGGCTCGGTTTCCGCCAGCTTTGAAGACAGCAGCGACTGGAGCGACGGGGACACCCAGGTGGCGGTCCGGGTTTACGAGCGCTATTCCTGGCTGGGGGGCAACCGGGTCAGCCTGTCCATGACCCTGGTTTCAAACGGCCCCAGGCTCTTCTTAAGCGCCATCACCTCCGGCGGCTCCCAGGCCATCTTCTTCAAAATCAACCGCTTCGGGGAGGACGCCTTCCTGGACAAGCTGACGGTGCTGCTGGACAATTACCGGGGCTGAAACTGTTAGCAATTTGATCATAAAACACCTCCTGTGAATGCAAGAGGTGTCAGAGTATAGACAAACTATATCAAAGGGGAGTTTCAGAGGGCACAGCCCTCTGATTAAAATCGTATCGCCCGGCTCCGCCGGGCGGGCGGGGCGAATTGCGAAGCAATTCATACCGCGCATTTTCCATGACCGGGAGCGCAGCGACCAATGGAAAATGCCCGCTCCTCCTAATCGACAAAGTGTCCGCAGACACTTTGTCGAAACTTAAACACCTCCTGTGAATGCAAGAGGTGTTTTTTGGATATGCAGGGAAGGGGCATGTGGTGTTATTACATCCCCTCCGCCCCAATCAATTTGATGATGTTGTCCAGCTGCTGGATGAACAGCTCTTCCGGCAATGCGCCGTCCAGGTATTGGATGAACAGCTCCTGCGCCTGGTTCAGAAAGCCCGGCGCCTCCACCCCGGACTGGCCCACAACGTACAGATGGGGCAGCACCCGCTCCCGATAATGCCTGATCTGAGTGTGGGAGATGCGGTAGCGGTCCGCCTCTGCCTGAGGCGGGTTTTGCTGGTTGATGCCTTGATATTCCAGGGGGCTGTCCACCAGGCCCATCAGCCTTTCCGTATCTGGCTCCGGGTACCTGGCCTGGAAGGACAGCCAGGTGATGGCATCCTTCACAGACTTTGAATGGGGGTTCAGATGGGCCTTCACCAGTCTCATGGGCTGCACCACGGGCAGGCCTTCTGCCAGGGGCAGGGGGGCCATCACCTCCATCCGGGGCGTGTAAAAAGGCGTGCGAAATATGAAGTAAAAAAGGCACTGGTGCCATTGGGGTGGGTCCCCCATGTAGTCGTCCTGCCGCAACTCCATGTCTGCATTCCGGGTCAGGGGCGCAATGGCATGTAGCAGGGAGCGGAACAGCGGGGTATCAAAGCGCACCTTTTCCCCGGCAACAAGCTGGCTGTACAGATAGGCTTCCAGCACATAGGATGCGGCATAATTCCTCATCCCCAGGAGAGGGCCGCCTCCTGCAATATACAAAGGGGTGATGTCGGGGTAGGCATCCCCATATTGTTCCGGCCAGGCCAGGGCAAAATCCAGCAGCTCCATGAAGGTGCGGGGCAGGCTGTCCCGAGGCAGGCCCACCTGCTCCAAAAGCTCCGGGTTCAACAGGAGAGCATAGGGGACATCAGCGAAGACAGGCAGGCAGCTGATGTCCTCACCCACCATGACCGCCTTTCGGATTTGAGGCGGCAAGGCCTGGACATAGCTGCTGATGTCTGGATCCGTCTGGAGGGGCACATAATAGCCCTTCTGCAGGATGGCCGGCAGGCTGTTGTCCCTCACATGGGTTTGGAACACATCAATCGCCTGGCTTTGATTCACCAGTTGATTCTGCAAAAAGACATGGGTATCCGATTCCAGTCTCTCCTTCTTTATCATTTTGGCTTTGGGGAACTGCTTTTTGAACTGCTTGTAGGCTTCCAGCCGCTCCAGCTGATAGATATCCAGAAGGTAGTTGAGGGAAATGGCGGCTGCAGCCTGGGTGAAGGTGGTGAAAACCATCAGGCAGACCATGGCCATGAGAAGCAATCGTTTGGTGTTCATGAGCATCCTCCTCATACAGTCATGTATGATTTACCTGAGCACAAACTGCTCAGGATATGTTTGCTCGCTGTCCTGGTTGATGGTGTTCAGAATCCGCGCCTTGTCCTCCCCTTCTGCCACCACGGGGCGGAAGTCGTTTTCCGGCCGGATGCCGGAGGTGATGACGGGAATCAGCCGCACCGCGGTTTCCTTCAGGGTGTTCCCGTCATAGTGCAGGCGCACCTGGGCCATCAGGCCGTCAAAGGTGGACAATTCCAGGTTGCCGCCAAAGACCAGGTTGCCCAGGGAGTAGAAGATCAGGCCCCCCTTGTATTCCTCAATGCCCTGCACCACATGGGTGTGGTGGCCAATCACCAGGTTGGCCCCGGCGTCAATGGCGCTGCGGGCCATCAGGGTCTGGACCTCGTTGTGCTGTTCCTCGTATTCAATGCCAAAATGGCAGGTGTAGACAATGTAGTCGCAGCCCCGGCGCTTCAATTCCGCAATCTCATCGGCAATCCGCTTCCGGTTCTGGTGGAAGACCGTCTCCCGGATGCCGCCAAAGCCAATCTTGATGCCGTTTTTCTCATAGACGTACAGGGCGCTGTAGCCGGAGAAAGGGATGTCATGGTCCCGCAGGGCGTCCCGGGTGCTGTTCTTCCCCTCCTGGCCGTAGTCCACAAAATGGTTGTTGGCGATGTTCACCAGGTCGATGCCCCCCAGCTTCAAAATCCGGGCAAAGCTGCTGGGCCCCCGGAAGTTGTGGAGCCGGGGGTTCAGGCCGCGGCTGTTGTCCTTCAACACGTTTTCCAGGTTCACCATGCTGATGTCGTCCTGGTGCAGGATCTTAGAAAGCCCCGAGAAGGGCCAGTCCATCCCGTGTTGTTCAATGATGGCATGAAAGGATTCCGGCTTGCTCCGGCTGTGCTCTTCGCTGCCCAGTACGCAGTCCCCGCCAAAGGTCATGGTGATGGTGGTGCTGCCGGAAGGCGCCGGGCTGGCTTCAGGCGCCGCCGGGGTTTCCGGCAGGTCAGTAACCGGGGCATCCCCCGCCAGCACCTGGAAGGCCGGGGCTGAGGTAGCAGGGCCAGCATCCTTGGCCTCGCTCTCATCCAGATCAGCCGGTTCCGTTTCCAGAGGCGCCTCCTCCGGGGATGCCGTCTCCTCCGCCTCCGCCAGGTTCTCTGCCTGGCTGTTGTCCGTTTCCATCAGGTCCTCCACATCCGGCAGCACCAGCACCTTGGTGTTCCGGGGCAGGTTGGCATACAGCCACCAGGCGTTGAGGTCGTCATCGCTGATGCGGTTGTCAATCCGCACGCAGCCGTGGGAGGCAACCTGCCCCAGGGTGGTTTCCTGCAGGCTGTAATCCCGCTGGCCCTGCCTCACCTGGTAGCCGGCGCCGTGGAGCAGGTTGCCCCCGTCAATGCGCATGGCGTACTCATAGCGGATGCCCTCGCTGGTAAACTCCGCAATCCGGGCCTGGGTCAAAAAAGCGCCGGGCACCGTATCAAAGGACTTGACCCCCGGGGGCACATAGATGCCGGTGCTGATGTTCAGGCTGCCCAGTTTCCTGCCTTGTTCATATACGGTGATGGTCTGGGCGTTTTTGTCAATCAACACGCCGTAGCGCTGATGGGGCTGGATGGTTTTCAGCTTTTTATCTGGTACATAGCCCGTAATCCAGTGGCCGTCCCCGTGCCGGGCGGCCCGGACTTTGGCAAAGCCATCGTTCCGGATCTCCAGGATGTCAAGGCCTGCCGTCTGCCCGTGGACCATCCCCAGGGAGGGGGAGGTCTCGCTGGGCGCGCTGTACACCCGCTGGTGCTGCATGGCGCCGATGTCCAGCACCGTCACCGGGGCCATCATGGCGGCCCAGATGGCCTCCTCCGTCAATTCCTCCGGCAAAAACAGGCCGGACGGGGTGGGGGAGAGGCGGGGCGCTTCATAGGGTTCATCCGTCAGGGTGAAGGGCCGCAGGAGGGGCTCCTGGGCGGAACCTTTCATAGAAAAGGAAAACACATAGTCCCCGGGCGCTGCCGGCTGCCGGTTGATGGTCCTGTCCCAGCGGTAGGCATGGGGCAGGCTGTCCTTGTAGTCGTAGCTGCGGCGGAAGAGGGGGGTCTCCAGGTCCTCCGCCTGGTACAGGGCCACCTGCAGGCTGCCGGCCCGGCTCAGCTGCAGGTCGGTGTACAGATCCTCCGGGTCGTGGATGGACAGGCTGTCCCGGGACAGCAGCGCATAGAGGATGCCGGCGGCGGGCTGCAGCACCCGGAAGGCGGCCTGGGCTTCCAACACGCCCTGGGCGCTGGCCAGGCTGGCCACCATCACCGCTTCCCCCCGGGGCAGGGGCTCGCCGTTGCAGGTGAGGCCGGAGAAGTCCAGGCTCACAGGCCCCTGCTGCACCGCCATCTCCCGCACAATCACCATGTCCTGGCCCTGCACCAATACCCGTAGGCTCAACCGCCCGTCGTGCGGGATGTGCAGCTGTAGCGCGTCCTGCCGGTAGGGCCGCACCTGATCCGTCACCGTCAGGGAAAAGGCTTCCACCGCCAATGCCGGCACGGCCGTCAAAGCCTGTGCCAGCACCAGGCAGAACACCAGCAGCCCGCTTGCAAGGCGGAGCCCCCGTTGCCTTTGTTTCACACCCGGCTGAAGCAGCCGGTTCATCATGGTCTTTTTCATTTTTTCATCATATGGCAGGAGGGGATTTATGTCAAATTTGTAATAACTAAATAAAATGCGTAACACTTGCCCGATGAATGGTGAAATCGGCACGTCTTGCGGGAGTTTCAGAGGGCAAGGCCCTCTGAGTCAAATCGTATCGCACGGCTCCGCCGGGCGTGCGGGGCATTGCGCAGCAATGCATTCCATGCGTTTTTGCCGACCGGGAGCATAGCGACCAGGCAAAAATGCCCGTTCTCCTTAACCGACAAAGTGTCCGCAGACACTTTGTCGATATAAAAAGACCGCCCGGTTCAACGGGCGGCTTTGCAAGTTCTCTGGTTTGATTTATCTGCGCATCTCGGCAAAACAATCGCTGCAGTAGACGGGGCGGTCGTTTTTGGGAAGGAAGGGCACCTGTGTCTCTGCGCCGCACTGCGCGCACACCGCGTCGTGCATTTCGCGAGGCCCGGCGTTCCGGCTGGCTTTGCGGTTCTGACGGCAGTCCTTGCAGCGGGTGGGCTCGTTCTGGAAGCCTTTTTCCGCGTAGAACTCCTGCTCGCCTGCAGTAAACTCGAATTCGCCGCCGCAATCCCGGCACACCATGGTTTTGTCCTGATACATGCGTTTGGAAACCCCCTGAATAAAATAGGTTGAGCCCCGCTGACCTGGTCTTTGCCCCCACACCCGCCGGCTGGAGTTTAGCTCAGCGCATTCGCGCCCCACGCCGCTCTCTCGGGCTTGCGCCCGGCCGGACTGACCTCTAGATCGCACCATGCTCGTCGGCTTTCTGCCGGCTTACGTGGGCCGTTTTGCCTGCGACTGGCATCGGCTTTCAACCACAGACCGAGAATCAACCAACTGCATTATACGGCGGCACTTGCCCCAATGCAAGCATCTTTGTAAATTTGGCGGCGGGGCATTGCCCCTTGATTTCCCTGGTGATACACTGCCGGCAGGAGGACAGTATGCCGTATTTAGGAAACTACACCAAGACCGACCTGCGGGACACCAGTTGGTTCCCGGCCGTCAACGCCGGCAGCCTGAACCGGGAGGCAGGCCGCTTTGGCCTGGAGCTGGCCCAATTGGCCTATGATTTTGAGGCAGCCCCCTGGCTGTCAGCCGGCTGGACGGACATGGTGATCCAGGTGGACGGCCGCCTCATCTCCGGCGTGCGCCGGACGGAGGATGTCACCACCTGGCGCCAGCAGCTGTCCAACGCCCTGCTGCCCCGCCTGGCCCGCAGCCTCACCAACCTGCCCAACCCCGTCACGGACATCAAAAGCTATCTCCAGCGGGAAGCGCCCAGGGATACCGGCAAGGCCGTGGTGATGATCCGGGAGGACAGCCCCGGCCGCTTCACCGTGGCCATCGGCTTCATGGGCACCGGCCGGCGCCCCCAGGACTGGGCCAGCAACATGCGCCTGCAGGAGGAAAACCACTTCCACGAAGGCTTTTTCACCATCGCCAGCCAGTTTATGGACAAGGCGGCGGACATCCGCTTCCCCACCGCTGCCCAGGCCCTGGGCCTCCCCGACCTGAGCCTGGAGGACATTTTGTTGGCCTGCCGCCAGCCGGACAGCCCCTTCCGCATCGTCCTGGCCGGGCACAGCCAGGGGGCCGCGGTGATGCAGGTGTGGACCTGGCAGCAGCTGATGGCCGGTGTCCAGCGGGAGCACCTGGCGGGCTTCGGCTTTGCCTCCCCCGTGGTGGCCATCAACCTGCCCCGGGACGACATCAACTGCCCCCTCACCCATTTCCTGGTGTCCGATGACCTGATTACCCGGGTGGGTCTGAAGGACCACCTGGGCACCTGCTACCGCCTCCAGGTGGACGACGCCTTCCGGGAGGTCTGCTACGGCGACTACCGGAACAAGCCCCTGTTCAAGGCCACCCTGGACCTGCTCAACCACCTGCAGGACACCCGCCAGGGCCTGCTGTTTTCCCTGTCCTTCCTGGACGCCCTCAAAAGCCAGCCTGCCAAGGCCATCGGCGGCGCCCTGGCCGTGTTTGTGGACCACACCGTCTACGACCTGCCTGCCCTCACCGAGGAATGGACCTACCGCCTGCTGCGCTTCACCATCGCCGGCTTCCGCAAGTATTACCAGGAGGCCGCAGGCCAACAGGCTGCAGACAGCGAGGTGGGGGAGGGCGCCCAGGCGGTGAAGGCCCTGATGGACCAGTACGGCGCCATCCAACTGTCCCGGATGATTTTGAAGGCCCTGTTCCTCACCCATTCCCTGGTGGGCCCCGACCTGATCCGGGCGGACCACGCCCCCTACAGCTATCTGGTGGTGCGGGCCTTTGAGCAGCTGCAGCGGGTGCCTGAGCCCAGTGAAAATGGCGGAAGCGGGGCTACAATCAGCGATACAACCGCAGACAGCGCTGAGGATGCAAATAAAGCTGAGGCCACGGGCCGCCTTGCGGTTGTAGACAACCCGGATGCGGATGGAAGCGCCGGTGATGAAGGATAGAGCCGCCCCAGCATAGGTGCGCAGCAAATATGCCAATGAAAGCACCCCGATTGTTGAGATACGATACATAGGTAACACTTAGGAAGAAGAAGCAGAGAGACTTTGGTAGAATAGTTTTTGCCCAAACAAAACCACCAAAGGAGCTCTCTGCATGGACAAATTATCACAGGACGCACACGCGCGTCAACGAATGCTGGTTCACTGCCAAACCCATGGTGTGACGAAAGCATCCCTGCGGTATCGAATGAGCCGGAAGAACATATATAAGTGGCTCAGCCGTTGGGACGGGACCTGGCAAAGCCTGGTGGAGCGCAGCCGCCGTCCTCACCACAGCCCTCGGGGGCAAAGCCAGGGCGAGGAAAGTTTGGTGAAGCGGTACGGAAAGCAGTATCGAGATGATCTGCTCCTGGGCTTCCAGAAGGCGAAGGCATACGGCTATACTCGCAGTTATGGCTGCTTCAAACGGACAGTAAACAGGTTGCTGGGTAAGCCCGGGAGGAAGAAAAGAAGGCCGCCAAAACCAAAGCCGTATCAGCGCGCAGACTACCCGGGCCAGAAACTGCAACTGGATGTGAAGTATGTGCCTGCATACTGTGTGGCGGATGGCGGGAAGTACTACCAGTTTACCGCCAAGGACGAGTGCAGCCGATGGACATACCGGGAGATGTATGACGAGCACAGCAGCTACAGCGCCAGGGATTTTCTGGAGAAGCTGGTCAAAAGGGCACCCTTCCCGATACGGGCGATTCAAACAGACAACGGGACGGAATTCACCAATGCCTTGCTGGTAACCAAATCCAAACACAAGACTTTGTTTGAGCAAGCCCTGCTGGACATGGGGATAGCGTATCACCGTATCCGGATCGCTACACCCCGCCACAATGGAAAGGTTGAGCGGCAACACCGGACGGATGAGCTAAGGTTCTACCGCAAGATGCGGATGTACAACCTGGACGACGGAAGGAGGCAGCTTGCCAGGTATCAGGCACTCTCCAACGATTACATCATGACCTGCTTGAACTTCAAGTCGCCCAATGAGGTGCTGGAACTGTATCTGGGAGTGATGTAGCCAAGGCTCAATGGCGAGCCATTGAGCGGCTGACCATTCTACCAAGGTAGCATGTCAAGGTCAGGTAGTATTTGCTCCGCAAATCTCCACCTTCCCCTTGACATGACCGGGCTGCTCCAACTGATGACCAATGTGTAACCTATGTTTGACACTCTTACAAGTAATTGCCAAAAACATTGGAAATCCAGTTGACGCGGCTGACATTTATTTGTATGATGGTGCCATGAGTGATGCAGCGCATATGCATTCTGATGAGTGTAACACCATCACGCAGAAAAATTCCCATACCCCTTATTCTTTCATGGCAAATTGCGACCGAAATCCAACGCTGCAACCATCAGTTGTACCTCTGTACAGCTGTAAAAAAGAAAGGTGGATTCGATATGAAAAAATTCATCGCACTGTTGGCTCTCATATCCATCCTGATGGCGGCTATCATTCCCGCTGCATTGGCGCAGCAAACTGTGGCACCTGGCGGCACGGTCACGGTGGAGATCCCGTTCTCAGGGGAAGAAGTCCGTTTCGTGGATTTCGAGTATACCCTCAGTGCCGGGTTGGAATTTCAAAAAGGTGAGTTCAAGGGCGGCGGTCTGGGCAAGGCAGGCTCCGCGCGTGCCATCTTTTTGAAGAACAATCTGTCAGGGTTTAAGGACGGATCACTGCTCTTAACCGTAAAAGCTAAGTCTGGTGCTACAGGAGAACAGAGCATAAATGTGACGTCCATTCAAGGATACAAACTAGGCGTCAGCATGATTGCATTAAACGGCGCCGGAGCGAAAAAGATTGTCATCAAGGAAGCTGAGGAGAAGTCTTACGATGTTGATGGCAGTGGCAAGGTCGATATGCTGGATGTGCTGACTGTTCTGTATGCCTATCTTGACAGAACACCGGCAGACAAGATGCCTGAGGCAGATGTCGATTCTTCCGGTACGATTGACATGATGGACGTCCTTGCAGTTCTATACGCATACCTGTAAGCCATCTTCAATTATGATTCACGGTTAATTGAGAACGATTCAGACGGTTCACAAACAAGTTTCGCAAGTTGTGAATTGACGCAATTGTACTTAATCAATTGTAGTTATTTAAGAAAGGCGGTACCCAACGTGAAAAAATCAACTGGCTCCATCCTTCTCATTCTTCTTCTGGTGACTGTGATGATAGTGTCTCCGCTTGTGACACTTGCTGAGAAACCTGGAGACACTGTCACCCTGACTGTTACGATTAAGCCACCGGTAGACTTCAATGCTATCGACTTGAAGTTTAATTATTCTGATGGTTTAGAGTTTGTCAGTATTGTTGACTCTGCTGGTTGGGGTGAAGCAGTAACAACCACCAGTGGTTCACCGTTCGCAGGTGTGACTGCGAAGGCGCACCCTGCCGGTTCTTCCACCACTGTAACCCTCACTGTTAAAGTCAAAGCGGGCACTACAACTGATCAAACCATGAGCTTTACCAATGTTGCCTATGGAGTGAGGGAAGGCGTGAAGCCTGTTCTCAAACCAGTTCCAGGAAATAGCAAGACCATCAAGATAGAAGTTGAAGAAGTCTGGGGCGAGTGGAAGATTGACAAAGAACCCACCTGTACCGAAGAAGGCGTGCGTTCCCGGGTGTCCGACAAGGGCAACACAGATACCGAGAAAATCGACCCCATTGGCCACAATTGGGATGATGGCAAAGTGGTCAAGGAACCCACCTGCACCGAAAAGGGACAGAAGCTGTTCACCTGTAAAAACGATCCCACCCACACCAAGACTGAAGACATAGATGCCTTGGGTCATGATTATGAGCCCGGCAAAATCATCAAGGCAGCAACCTGCCTGGAGGAAGGCCAGCAGGAGTTTGTGTGCAAGCATGATCCTGATCACACGGAAATCCGTCCCATCAAACCCACAGGCCATGATTGGGGCGAGTGGAAGCCCGTAAAGGCAGCCACCTGCACCGAAAAGGGC
>Ga0209510_1000267_pt1 | contig 77155 bp, 52 predicted proteins | sample BiotimSIPDNA_FD_185749 | JGI IMG/M metagenome (GOLD analysis project Ga0209510, IMG submission 185749) | Anaerobic biogas reactor microbial communites from Washington, USA - Biogas_R1 time_0 SIP DNA (SPAdes) (version 2) | ecosystem: Engineered > Bioreactor > Anaerobic > Unclassified | place...
TACCCACCTTAACCATTTTTTCACTGTAAAAAACGGTTTATTAATTCTAAAAAACGATGTAGAAATTGCAAAAAACGATATCTGCATTTGCTGGAACGATTTCTGAGTTTACTGAAACGATTTCTGAGTTTACTGAAACGATTTCTGAGTTTACTGAAACGATTTCTGAGTTTACTGAAACGATTTCTGCATTTACTTGAACAATATCTGAGTTTACTTGAACGATTTCTGCATTTACTTGAACAATATCTGAGTTTACTTGAACAATATCTGAGTTTACCAAAGCAATGTATTTATTTACTGAAACAATATTTTATCTGCTGATTTTGCAATTTTAATCACTAATTTTGCTATAATACTTACTAAATTTAATTTTTTCAGTGCAATTTTTGTTATCTGAGGTGAAAAAAACACTATTTCGCCTGCAAAAAGCAGTTTTTACCTGCAAAAAAACAACATCTTACCTGTTTTTTTCCATTTTTAACCTGTTTTGAGCTAAATACTGCTTAACCTGAAACCCCAGAGAATCCGAATCAGGAATATCTGAAATATGTCCTTAGGACATTCATTATTATAATTCCCCTACCAGTACCTTGAGCTGAGCAACTTGGTCGCGGTTAAATACTGCCAACTGCCGGCAACCGAATTCTTTTTCAGGTCTCTCAGGTGCTTTTTTGCTGCTCTGAGATTTCCGGTAAATAACGCTTTTCGTGCCAGGTGATAACTGAAAAAAGAATCGTTTGGCCTGAGTGTGTTCCACTTTAAAAGAAAAGCATTGGAGTCGATTCTTCCGGCATAATAAGAGGCAATCAGCCTTGGAAGAGGAAATGGGTGTGGGTCATTAATTACCTTGTGCAGCAAAGACAAACTTGCCGCAGAAGAGTCATTGTAAATAAGCTCGGCACGTCTGATAGCCGCCATCAGAGGAAGAGGTGAATTGGGAGGGCATTCATTGGTTATTTTCTGATAAATAGTTTTGGCATCCTTGTAGGCACCTTCATATTCGTAAATTATTGCAAGCTCGAACCATCCTTTCCAGAATGCATCTGTACCGGGGAATGCAATCACACACTGATCAAACTGTTCCTTGGCTTTTAAATGATTGCCTTTTTCCAGATAGATTTTTCCAAGCAGATTTCTGGCTTCGGCAATGATTTCAATCACATTTGTGTAGGAAACCATTATCTCATTAATCAGAAACTCCGCTTTATCAAAATTGCGTTTAGCCAGATGTTTTCTCACCAGATCCAGATGAAGTTTTCCCCAGTGGTGCTTATACCTTCCATACTGGTGTATGTAGTTTCTGATCTCCTTCTCTGCACTGTCCAGCATTGAACTGTCCAGAAGAGATTGGCACTCGATAAGTGCTTTACTCATAATCGAACTGTTTTCAGGAAATGAAGGGTAGCGTGAAGCCAGCATTTTAAAAATGCTGTCAGCCTCTTTCTCCTGTCCCAGACAGTAAAAGAGCGTTCCTTCCAGAAAACATCTTCTGGCAGCCAAATAGTCATCTCTGATGTTAGTTGCTTTTAACTGAAGCACTTCATAAGCTTCTTCATAACGATGCAAGCGGATGAGGCAATCGACTTCTTTAAGTGGAATGTCCTTGAAAAGTTCTCTGGGGGAAGAATCAAGCTGAAGTCCCCTGTATTCATCAAGAGCAGATTCAATATCGCCTCTTTCCCGAAAACGGTCTGCAATCAGTGCCGGACTTGGCATAAGCGGAATTGCCCTGCGATAGATTTTAACATTGTCAAATCTGGCAGTACTTCCGTTGATAAAAAAGCCGATTCTGTCATGACCTTTGCCCAGTGGTGGAAAACAGTCGTATATCTTTGAGACAGTTTTTCCATTGATGGTAAAGGTAATGGTATTCTCGATGCGTTCGATTTCTATATGATTCTTTTTTTCCAAAGGGATCATGAACACAGGACTGTTACGAAAAAGAAAACTGCTCCGGGGGTAACTCATTCCATGCAGGGCCTGCCCGTTTTTATTGAAATGAAAGCAGTAACCGCTGTCGGGATGTTCACTGAAGATAAATATTCCAGCATTATATAAATCATTGGAATCGGAAATAATATCACACTCAATCATCATGTCCTGATTGAAGCGACGCTGCAGCCTAGCATAAGCAAAACCCTCAAAACTTCCTCGAAGTGTTCCATTCTTAAGAGTCCAGGCCGTGTCATTAAGATCGGGAAAGAAAGCCCAGTCTATGGTTTTTTCGCTGTAATCGAAGTTATCCTCAAAGGTCTTTTGCCAGTGAGAACGCTCCTTGATATTTCTGCTGTAAATAGATAATCCTAAAACAATCAGAAACACAATTATCAATGAACTGATGATTACCGGTGCCCAGTTTATCCGCAAGAAACGGCTGATTCTTGATTTTAATGATGGTGGCCTGGCCAGAACCAGATCTCCGCGCTGATAACGGTTGATATCTGCCTTGAATTCTTCCATAGACTGATATCGCAGTGTCATATCTTTTGCCATGGCCTTGAGGGTGATCGCTTCAATTTCCACCGGAAGCCAGGGAACCAGTTTTCGTGGAGGTATAGGATTGGCTTCCATGACATTGATGGTGGTCTGGTGCAGATTTCTATGATCAATATAGGGGTTTTTGAAAGTCAGCATTTCATAGAGCATGATTCCCAAAGAACAGATATCACTTCGATGATCGACTACCATTCCGCCAAGAAGCCGCTCTGGGGCCATATATGAAGGAGAGCCCATGATTTCTCCTGTACGGGTAAGGGCATCAGTATCATCATCGGTCTCCATGGTTTTGGCCAGTCCAAAATCGATAAGCACCGGATTGAGCGGATCTCTCATGATCACGTTGTTTAGCTTAAGATCGCGGTGGATAATCTTCTGATCATGTGCATAAGCCAGAGCACCAGCAAGACGGGAGACAATTTCCAGGACATCAACCAGCTTCGGCTTTTTATTATGGAGGTAATAATAGAGATTTTCACCGGGAATGAAATCCATTGCCAGATAATAGATGTTGTCTTCTCTGGCCACCTCATGGATGCTTACGATATTAGGATGACTCAGTTTGGCGACTGCTTGTGCTTCGGTGAGAAAACGCTCTACAAATCGTCTGTTGATGGTGATGTTTGCAGGCATTACCTTGAGCGCTACTTCTCGTTTGAGATCAAGCTGTAGCGCTTTGTAAACTACTGCCATCCCGCCCCGGTCCACTTCCTTGACAATCTGATATTTACCAATAATATGACCTGCAGGGAGAAATGTGCGTTCGATATTGGCGATCAGATTATGGATACGCAGATTTTTCTTCTCTGAACTATCCGCCTGCTTATTGGATTCTGTGGAGTTCATAAATATTCTCCAAAAAAGCTGCAGAGTGTTCTGATGAAAAAAGGAGCGGCTAAAAATAGCTTCGGTATCATTATACCATAAAATAATGATAAGTACAATTATAAGGCAGTTATTTCATAAGCTCATGAAATTCAGGTGGTTCGGCAGCCTCCAGAGTTAGTTTGCGGCCCCTTGTTGGATGGGTGAAAACAATTTTATGTGCATGAAGATACAAACGATGCAGTTTTTTTTGGAGAATCTTTTTATCCAGTTGAGGGTTTCCATACCGGCTATCACCCACTATCGGTGCCCCGATATGTGCCAGATGGACCCTTATCTGATGGGTTTTCCCGGTTTCCAGGTCCACTTCCAGTTTTGAAAGAATATTATTGTATTCAACGATTCTGTAATGACTTCTGCTTAATTGCCCATGCTCATCAACTTTCATTTTTGTACCACTCTTTTCAAAGGTACGAGCCATGCCTAATACTATTTCTCCCTCATATTCCGGTGGCCGGTTATGGCATAAAGCAATGTATTGTTTGGAAATATCCCTGCTGCGGAATATCTCATGAAGCTTACGCACACATCTTTTATTCTTGGCGATAAGAATTACACCCGAAGTGTCGCGGTCGAGCCGGTGGACCAGTGCTGGCTCCTCCCCTTCTTTCAGACATCCTTTGCTTATCAGATATCCTGCAGCCAGCTCTATGAGAGTATCCCTGTGAAGATGTCCGGTTCCCGGATGAACTACCAGGCCTGGGGGTTTATTGCATGCCAACAGATCATCATCTTCATATATAATGCGGAAATTACGGCGGAAAAAATCGGTGTTTACAATACTTTTCAAAGACTTGTCAGGACCGGCAGGCTTGAACTCCTCTGAAGGATCTACATCTACTTCAAGAAGATTACCCTCCATAAGCCTCTGATCCTGTCTTGCTCTTTTGCTATCGATACGGACTTTACCTTTGCGGATCAGTGCGTAGATTTCAGAGAGGGGGATCAGGGCAAATCGTTTACGCAGAAGACGATCGAGCCTGCTCCCGGATTCCTCTGTTCCGATAAGAATTTTTACCATTAGAATTTGTCGTAAAGTCCGCTGATCGATTCACCGCGGTTGGTATACATTATAGCTTTGGCAAATAGTTCTGCTACAGAGATTACTTCAAGATTAGGGAATTTTTTATGTTCTGGGATGGAAACCGTATCTGTGACAACCAGTTTTGATAATTTTGAATTTGCCAGTTTTTCAGATGCTTTTCCTGAGAGAACCGCATGAACACAACATGCCTGAATCTCCTCCACTCCCAAAGATTCCAGAGCCTTGATTACTTCCAGAATCGAGCCCCCGGAGGCGATTTCATCATCAAAAATTATAGCCCTTTTCCCTTTTACATCACCTATAACGTTGTGAATGACCGGGTTTTCTGTATCATCGGAGCGTCTTTTGTCCAGGATTGCCAAAGGAAGGCCCAGTTTGATGGCATAATGACCTGCTCGCTTGGCGCTGCCTGCATCGGGAGCTATCACTACACAGTTTTCTGTGCCGGCTTTTTCGAAATAGTTGCATAAAAGCCTTCCTGCCAGAAGATGATCTACCGGTACTCTGAAAAAACCCTGAATCTGAGGAGAATGCAGGTTCATAGTCATAACCCGGTCGGCTCCTGCGGTCTGAAGAAGATCGGCCATTAAGCGGGCAGTGATAGAGATTCTGGGTTCGTCTTTTTTGTCGGAACGTGCATAGGGAAAATAAGGCACAACAGCAGTGACTCTTCCGGCACTGGCATGTTTTACCGCATCGATCATTATCAGAAGTTCGATAATTCCTTCATTAACAGGAGAGCAAGATGGCTGAATGATGAATACATCCTGGCCACGTACACTATCTACGATACTTACCTTGATATTTTCATTGCTGAATTTCCTGATTTCACATTTGCCAAGCTCTACTCCGGCATAATCACAAATTGCTTTAGCCAGAGGAAGGTTGGCGTTCCCCGAAAAAATTTTCAACTTACCGTTCATCAAAACCTCGTATATAAAAAATTATTGCTGAAACCCGCCATTACGCCGGGAGTCCCATTCAAATGCGATGTCCATCATGGTATCGGAAATCAGTCTGGGCTGACTGACCGTTTTAGGTTCAAAGTAAAAATCGCCTTCAATTAATTCAAGCATCTGGAAAATTGCTTCTCTTCCGGTTTCATTACGGTAGAAGGCATCGACCACCTGACCTTTGAGAAATGTCAGATATCCTTTACGTCTGCCTGAATAGACATGAAGAATCCCTTCACGTCTGCCAATTTCCAAAAACTGAATGGCGTCAAGAAGAGTGGTTTGCTTGAGGTTTCCAGAGAATACAAAACTGGTTTGAAACTGGGTCTGATGAGTTTTTTTGGCATGTTTCATCCTTATCAGCAGTATCAGGATCACCGCAGAGAGAACGCCTGAACCTAATCCTGCAATTGCAACCCATATTATTCCTTCAACACTTTCCCAACTCATGTATTCCCCCGACTCAGGAGTTTTCCCCCTGAGGATAGTTAATATAATCTTTTACACGGGAAATATTATCAATTCCTTTGATCTTCTCCATTCTTCTGAAGATCTGTTTCAACTGGTTTCTGTTGCGAATCTCAATCTTAAAAACTGCTTTTGCCTGCTGACTGAAAGTTTTTAAGGAACCTTCGATTACATTTGCTCCGAAAACCGAGAAAATTTCGCTGATTTCGTGCAGTAATCCCGGACGATCACTTCCAACGATTTCAAGAGTAACATAGTATTTGTTTTGCAGACCGTCATCCCATGAAACATCAATCTTACGTTCCTGATCTGCTGTAAAAAGCTCCACATTTGGACAATCGGTACGATGAACCGATATTCCGCGGCCCCTGGTAACAAAACCAATGATTGGATCACCTGGAATAGGATTGCAACATTTAGCAAATCTTACCATAAGATCCTCGTTACCGCCAACAAGTATCGCCTGATTAGAGCGACCGGTAAAAGTATCGACCAGTCTGGAGACCACATTTGAGGCGGATTTTTTGATTTTGCGGACCTGAAAATATCGCATCACCCTGCTTACCGGAAGCTCCCCGTTTCCAATCAGCTCATAGAGCCGATCTACATTGTTGATCCCAAGATATTGAAGTAATCCGGCTATATGATCATTAAACGGAGTGGTTGCGTGCAACCTTTTATAGGAAGCTGAGACAATTTTTTTGCCAAGATCGATACTTTCCTGACGACCGGTGTTTTTTAGCCATCGGCGGATAGCACTTCTGGCTTTTGGTGTCTTAACCTCCCGAAGCCAGTCGATAGATGGTTTTTTAGAGTTAAGATGTAGAATTTCTACTGTCTGGCCGCTTTTAAGTACTTTGTTTATTGGTTCAATTTTTCCATCGATTTTGGCCCCGATACAATGTATCCCCAATGCAGTATGGACAGAAAAGGCAAAATCTAGAACCGTGGCGCCTTTAGGCAGTGAAATCAGATCTCCTTTTGGAGTAAAAACGAAAATTTCCGCATGGAAAAGATCGATTTTAAAGAATTCATAAAATTCGGTCGAATCGGTGAGATCCTTCTGCCATTCGATTAGATTTTTCAACCAGATCAAGGCTTTATCATCTTTGGACATCTCTTTTCCGCCACTTTTATAAAGCCAGTGTGCGGCGATTCCATCTTCTGCCACCTGGTTCATTTCCCAGGTACGGATCTGCATTTCGACTATATGACCGTTTTCTCCAAACACTGTTGTATGTAAAGATTGATAACCGTTACTTTTCGGTGTACTGATATAATCTTTGAACCGGTCCTGAATAGGGGTCCATAATGAATGCACTAATCCCAGAACATGATAACAGTCAGCAACGGTGTTTACAATCACCCTTATGGCCAGAAGATCATAGATCTCTTCAAAGGGTTTATTGCGCTGTTTCATTTTCCGGTAGATGCTGTAGAAATGTTTCGGTCGCCCTACAATGGTATTCTCAATTTTATTGTCTTCCAATTTTCTTCGAAGTGGCAGGACGAAGTTATCAATAATAGATTCTCTTTCGCTTCTGCTGGCTACCACTTTTACTACGATATCCCGGTAGGCGTCCCAGTTCAGATGTTTGAAAGCCAGATCTTCGAGTTCCCATTTTATTCTGGCCATTCCCAACCGATGAGCAAGAGGTGCATAGATATCTAAAGTCTCAGTTCCAATAGCTTTGATTCGTTCGGGATCCAGATATTTAAGAGTTCGAAGATTATGGAGTCGGTCGGCAAATTTAATGATGATGACCCGTAAGTCCTTTGCCATCGAGAGCAGCATCTTACGGTAGGTCTCGGCCTGGCGCTCCTGATTTGATTTCATCCTGAAAGATTTGATTTTGGTGACACCATCCACCAGAATACCTACTTCTTCTCCAAATTCTTTAATGATATCGGATAGAGGAATCTGTGTATCTTCAATAACATCATGGAGTAAACCGGCTGCGATTGTAACGGGGTCCAGCCGCTGCTCGGCCAGGATCAGGGCAACCGCAATAGGGTGAGCCAAAAATGGTTCACCGGATTTTCTGAGCTGATTCTGGTGAGCTTTGAATGCGAAACGGAATGCCTTTTCAACCAGCTCAGTCTGTACTTTAGGGTTGACCTCCTGGATTTTTTTTAAGAAGTTACCGGTTGCTTCATCGATTGAAGCAGAGGGAAGAAGAACTGTTGGATCCATATATCAAAAATATACCATGACTTAAAGCTGGAGAAACAATTTAAGAATCGAAAAGAAAAGATAAAAGGATGAGATAAAACTACTTTAGGCATTTTTGTGGAGAAGAATCAGTCTCCATACCTTTTCTGGAAACACTCTGTTTTTCAGCTCTTTTAATCTGTTTGTATTAACCAAAAACCTGGTTCAGACCATATATTAATTACGCTTAATTAAAAGGGAAATTATAGATTAGTAACAATTCCGGTCATGGGACCAAATAGAATGGCTATTGACAGCTTGTTATACAAACAAGATGTTTCAAAAAATTTTCATTGATGGTGTTTATAATATCATATAATTTTTTATGCAGAATGCTAGCAATTCATTTGATTGATTTTTAAACTGTTTATTTAGAACTGGAGGGATTTGCATAAAGAAAGTTGTTATCATTATTATGTTGTCGATTTTTTCGGTTTATTCCTATGAGTACCATACGAATTTCGGCGCAGGTCTTTCCTTAGCAGTTGGTGATGGTTCCAGCTACATGAGACCCGGTCCCGGCGTTTTTTTTGAACCTCATGCAAAACTTAACAAGTACTTTGGATTAGGTGGGCGCATTGATTACAGTTGGTTGACTGTGAAAACTGGTAGTTCAAATTTTAGAGCAGGAGATCATTTAATTGATGCAGGCTTGGTATATTAAAAGGATATGCAGGTTTAAGTGATGAAGCGGACATATTTTTTGAAATAGATCCTGCATTTGCATTGGATATTGGTTACGCCAGATATACTTACGGTGGTTCCTATAGCGAAGCTGAACCTTGTTTTTTAATGACCTATGGTACAGGTTTTCAAATTAAAAAGTTTTTGGTAGGTTTTAAATTTAAACATCTTATTCATGAATTTTTATCTGTAAAATGGATCAATTTTTATATTGGGTATAGCGGTTATTAATATCTGATAAAAAACTGCTGATAACGGGCCGGTTGCAATCTTGAAAAGAGGATCTTGCCCGTTTTTTAATATGCTTTGCCTATAAATGATTCTGTGCTGCGTTCTTCATTATTAAATACCGACATAACTTCTACTCTACACAAAAGATGATCTTCCTATTGCAGTAGGAGGCAAATATCCGAGAAAAGAGATTTGCAGTGCAATAATCCTGAAAAGATCATTTTGTTTAAATAGTAAATCTTTGAGCAATTAGAAAAGTGCCGATTTATTAAAGAAGGATCACTTTTTTACTAACAATTAGTCTGCACAAGCAGTCAACACTTTATATATTAATTGGAAATGGACATTATATCATAAATTTCGGGTGTCATAAATGAGTCAGATCTCCATAGTCATACCTACCTATAATGAACGGGAAAATTTACCGATACTTATTAATGAAATCTTCACCACTATAGCAGGTTGTAAAGATTTTGATCTGGAAATCATCATCGTGGATGACAATTCTCCTGATGGAACCGGTGATGTTGCTGAAGAGCTATCAAAAACATATCCAATAAAGGTCATTCATCGAAAAGGTAAAGAGGGTTTAGGCAGCGCTGTTATGGAAGGATTCTACCGGTCCGAACGAGAATATCTGGGGGTGATGGATGCGGACCTGAGCCACGACCCGATCATCCTCTCAGAGATGATTCGTTCATTAAACGCTTATGATATAGTGATTGGAAGTCGTTTTAATGAAGGAAGTTCTGTTGAGAATTGGCGGATTGACCGAAAAATAATTTCCAAAGTGGGGGTATGGCTGGCTGGTAATCTCACCAAAGTCTCAGATCCTTTATCCGGATACTTTGTATTGAGACGGGAAGTGCTCAATAATATGAAACTTACATCACCGGGTTATAAAATTCTGCTGGAGATACTGGTGAAAGGTAGTTATAAAAAAGTAAGGGAGATTCCGTTTCGTTTTCGGACCAGAGAGCATAGTATCAGTAAGTTGGATAGCAAGGAATATGTGCTTTTTCTGAAGCAGTTGGTTAAGTTTTATTGGATGAAGTGGACGAAAGGCCGGGATTTTTAGCCACGAACTGATTTTTCCGGTTCGCAAAACCGTTTTACCTACCCTTTATTACATTTATATAGGCATGAAAATTCCTGGTCCTGTTATCCGGGGGTATTGGCGGCTGTGCCCCAGAGTTACATCGTTAAGGAATTCAAGATTTTCCTCCGGGGAAAAGATAACCTGAGTTCATCTTCGTAAATTTTGCAGAATTGTTTTTCTTCAAGAATGAAATAAAGAATGATCTATGTGATTGACTTCAATCAAAGCGATACAATTTAAAATGGCGCTTAAAGAACGATAGTGACAATCGTTGGCAATCAGATCCAAGGAGAACTGTAATGAAAACTGAAAAAGAGAAGATGCTGTCCGGTGAGTTATATGATCCTCGTGATAAGCAGCTTTGTGATGAGAGATTGAAAGCAAGGCTGCTATTAAAGGAATTAAACGATACCAGAGAAGATCAGGTGGAAAAAAGAAAAGCAATATTGAAAACATTGATACCAGATTGCGGAGTGAATCTATGGCTTCAACCTCCTTTTTACTGTGATTATGGGTATAATATCAAAATTGGGGATAATGTTTTTCTGAATTTTAACTGCGTTATCCTCGATGTAATGGAGGTGAAAATAGGAAGCAGGACTCTTTTAGGACCAAATGTTCAGGTTTATTCGGCTACCCATCCTATGGATCACAATCAGAGAGCATCCGGTCTGGAGCTGGCAAAACCGATTGTAATTGGTGAAGATGTATGGATAGGAGGAAGTGCGGTTATTGCACCGGGTGTTACCATTGGAGATCGTAGTGTTATCGGAGCAGGCAGTGTTGTTGTTAAGGATATTCCATCCGATGTTTTTGCAGCAGGTAATCCTTGTAAAATTATTCGTCATCTTTCACCAGCAAATTGACCACAATTGCTGATTGCTGTAAAACCATCATTGAATAAGCTTCGTTTTAAGAACTTGATATAATACAGTGTTCTTTTGTTAAATCAAGGCTGATGCTGGTGAAATTTAATTAACGGCGAGATTTCAGAAATCCTTTATCAGCCTAGGTTGATTCTCAGTAATGTGTTTTCTGAACAGTTTCCATTTTTCCTCTTTTGATAAAGTGGAATAATTTTGCTGCTTAGAAGAACTCTTCGCAAGAGGCTCAGACACAAACAATCCTGCAATTTCTGTAGGATTCGACACATTTTCCACCCAGAGAAGGGTTGTACCCAAATTATAAAGAGTAGTAGTTATACCCGGATGAGTGAAGGTGATCATGTCTGTGGAATCGGTTTTTTGGGGACTTGTATTGGAAAGCCGACGATTGGAAAGCAGTTTATCGAACGCATTCATCATATACTTAGCATCTTCATTGGTTTGAAATTCTAAAGCCCAGACAAAAGAGCCATATTTATCATTATCTTTCAGTGTATAAACGATCCTGTCTCCACGCCAGCCAAATGCGTTTTTGCAATGGCTTACATCAGTATATTCACTTAATAGAGCCATCAACATAACCGGTCCGTGTGTGTCATCATCTGCGAATCGCAATTTTCTGGTGTCTTCAAGCATAACCGGAATAAATTTACTGAAATCGAAAGAAATTAAAGAAACAGGTTTGCCCGTGATTATTTCGGCTGTGGAGTTTACCCTGTTAGAGTGGTAAAGTTTGTTAACTGCTTCCCACCCTTGAGTAATTTTCTTTTTTCCGATGAAATATTCCCCCACAAAATATGGGAAACTCTGGGTAGTTTCCAAAAACTTGAGATCTCCCATACTATCGATACTTTGATAAAAGCGTTCAGATTCATTGAAAAATGTGTCTATCAGGTTCTGTTCTGTCATAATTGTAAATTGATTTATAAAATAAAGATAACCGGAAAGGCTGGCATCACCTTCAATAACGCTTAATTGCGAAAGATAAAAGTCGCTGTTGGAAGCAGATTGTGAAATGGATGGAAGAATATAAGAGGTAAAAGGATTGAAGTGCTGTTCTTGAAGTGCATGAGTTAACTCATGAGCGATATAGAATTCAAATTCGACGTCCATGTAATTTTCCGGATTTATCACATAGATAGAGTCCGTACCAGATACATAGAATGCAGCAGCAAAGTTCTCATTATAGGAATCTACTGCCTGACCGAAGTCATCCATGTCTTCGGGGATAAAACCGAGTTGTTTCAGCTCGATAGAATAGAGATTGATAGCTTCAGATATGCTGGAATATCTGGAAGCAGCATACTGACTACGGCTCATAGTTGCTAAATGTACATCGCGAAGAAAATTAAGGCCTCTGTAATTTTCAACCAGAGGCATAATTGCTTCCATTGTTTGCTGGTATTTTAGTATTGTTGATGGGCCGGTCGGATTCTTTGAACACAGGCAAAAAAGCAAGCAGGTTACGGATATAAATATGAAAGAAGATTTCATGTTTTTACTCCAACGGGTGAAAATGCACTTAGAGCAAGCTATAGAAAATAACTTATAAATTAATACAAACCGGTGAAACATACATGGTTTAGTTTTAAATGGTCTGCTGATAAACCTGAAACTTAAATTTTATTTTAGTTGATTCGTGCAGTCAAGTCTACCTTCAGAAGCAGTACTTAAAAGCAGAAAGATCGTTTTTCTACCAAATATAAAGTAATAACCGCTTAAGGTACTGAATAGGAAGGGAATAAATCAATTCGCAACCTCCTTGAGGAAAAGTAGGAAGGAATTATAGACTTGAGCATTAAATGTATGATTTTCTGCAGAATAGCGGGATTAAGGCTGGCCTGACATCATTACCCATCATTAAGATTAAATTTCAGTTTCTTTAATGTATAGGAAAAACATCTTAAGTCATTGAAAAAGAGTGGTAAAATTAGAAACTTCCCGTTTTGTGATGCTGAGGAGGGAAATGCGAAGTAATGAGTGAAGAGAGGGATGGTTCTTCTTTTTTTATCAGGCATTTTTTCCTTATATTAATATTATGAAAAGCTGCAATTGCCAGTGAATAACCATCAAACAGGGATCATTTCATGCAAAAAATTCTATTTCCTATATTACTCATTTGCCTTAGCTCTTATGTTACAGCACAGAAAACCGTCTATGTTCCCAGATCGATTACCAGTACTAAGGACCTGAATAACTCTTCCAGTCAATGGTGTTATTCAAGGAGTAAGGAATCGGATAATATTGCAGTTTTTTGGGAAGCTGGGTTTGGAAATGATCCTTCAACTGCATCTGGAAGTTACAAGGTAAATTTAAACACACTTTTGCAAGTAGCAGAGAAAAGCTACTCTTTCTATCTTGATACCTTAAAGTTTGCAGTAAAGGGATCATCGGTGACCGATGATTATAAACTTCTGATATTCCTGGTTTATAGTTCGGAATGGACTGCCAATGGTTCTGGTGAGGATGATAAGGTGGGGTCCTTGAGAGTAAATCCTGCTGCGGCAAATATTGGTAATGTAGTCGCTCATGAAATCGGACATTGTTTTCAGTACATAACCGGCTGCGATGGAAAAGGGGGTTTTCGGTATGGATTGGCAGAAAATGGTCAGGGTGGGAATGGATTCTGGGAACAATGTGCTCAATGGATGTCTTTTAAGGTTTATCCTGAAAAGCAATTTACAGAAAATGACTTTCGTGAATACATAAAGAGTAATCATCTGCATATATTGCACGAAACTCCGCGTTATGCCAATTATTTTCTTCCTGATTACTGGACATATAAGCACGGCAGGGAATTTATTGGTAGAATCTGGAAAGAATCTCTTTTTCCTGAAGATCCGGTGGAAACTTATAAAAGACTTAATTCACTATCACAAGAGCAATTCAATGATGAGATATTCGAGCATGCAGCCCTTCTTACGACCTGGGACATTCCGGAGATAAGATCTTATGGTGAAAAGTACATTGACAGCAGGGCTCAGGTGAAGATGAATCTGACATTGGATGGTTTCTGGCAGATAGATCCATCAGTGTGTATTGAAAATTATGGATATAACTGTATTAAACTCAATCCTCCTTTTCTGGCCAAAAAGATATCGGTTCTCTTCAAGGGAAAGGCTGGAGCAAGTGGTTTCAGGGCTCTGAAAACCGACAAGGGAGGGTGGCGGTTTGGATTTGTTGCTCTTCTCAAGGATGGTACCAGAAAGTATAGTGATATGGGAGTAGCAAATGTAATCAACGGGGATTGTCCTGATCAGTCTCTCTCTTTTGATTGCCCCTCAGATTGCTCCAGACTATGGTTGGTAGTTTCGGGAGCGCCACAGGAACACTGGAAACATGGCTGGGATGACGATAATAGTAATGATGAGCAATGGCCTTATCAGGTTCGGTTTAGTAATACCAATCTTCTGGGTGAAGAGACTTCGATATCTTTGGCAAGAACGGTTTGCAGATCATCACCCGATGTAGTCATGTCCAGTAAGACTATTTATCTTCGGCAAAGAGCTGATTGGCGGATATCAGACTATGCCGGCAGACAGATCAGATCCGGTTATGGAAACGTGATTGATATTAATGCTATTTCGAATGGTGGATATATTCTTAATTGTTCAGGGAGGAATTATAAGATTATCAGAAGTTCTCTGAGAAGATAGAGAGGATTAAGAATAAAAAAGGATAATGAAAAGAAAAAATAGACGATGTAGTAATTCATAATTGTATCCGTGATGTTTCCTTTTAGTATTGGTTTCTGCTCAGAGGAAAGATAAAAGATCTGATTTTTTAAGCAAAAAGCCAAAGATATTTTCCGGCTATTCTTAATTGTTCTTTAAAAATTGAAGAGCAGAATGTGATTTCCACGTTAATAGTTTTCTTTTGTTGTGCCTGTTAAAAAACGGAGGATGCTTCACCCGGCGTTATTCATTTCGAATTGAAACTGATATTTTGGTGATCATTTTCATTGGTTTCTGAGAGTTGAAAGAATCTTTTTTTGGAACAGGAGTTGCTTTCCCGGATTCTGTCACCCCAGAGATGATTTTATGAACTGTAAAAATATCATCTCTGGGGAATATTGCTGGAATGAAAATTGCAATTCTCATTCTCCTAAATTCAAATCTTCAACAAAGGAGAATTCCATGAGCACAAAACCCAGAATCGTCGCCCCTGGCGTTATCTATCAGGTCTACTCAAAAGGTGTTCAGGAGCTCCAAATATTTAAAAAAGATGAGATTAAAACCTTCTTTCTAAAACAGTTACAAAAAAGCCTAAAGAAATACGATTTCTCCTGTCATGCATTTTCCATCTCCTTAAACCAGTACCACATGGTGCTTCAGTCCAATAAGCAGTCCATCTCCCTTGCCATGCAGCATTTTAATTCCATTCTTGCAAAAAAGATTAATAAAGTTCTTGGCCGTGGGGGCACTGTTTTCTCCTCCCGTTTTAAATCGGTGATAGTAGAAGATGATCAACTTAATAGACTTGTTCGTGAAGTTCATCTGGAATCAGTGCAATTGGGTGAAATGAGCCTGGAAGAACTGGAACACTATAAGTTTTGCAGTCATTCCATTTTTGTGGGAAACAGCACTTCCGATCTGATAGATACGAAGGTAACTCTAAAAAAAATGGATATAGATTCCAAAGAGAAGTATTACCAGTTTATAAGAGATACAGGTAATATCAGTGATGATTTCAACTCTAAACTCAAAGATGTCAATAATGCAAAGCAGGGATTCAGAGAACCGCATTTGTATGTGATAGGAAAGCCGGAGTTTGTTAAAAAAGTGATAGAGTTAGATAATTGCAGGCGCTTTCAAATTGCCCGCTATATCAGTGAAAATGTAAAAATGGAAACGATCCATGAAAAAGTAGTCCGGTTGCTGGTTATGGAAAATGAAGATCTTTTTCGTGCTGGTCAGTCAAACGAAAGATCTACCGGAAGAGAACTCTTTGTTACCATCTGCAAGAGTTTGTACGAATTTAGCGGAGCTGATGCTGCCAGGTATTTAAGGGTAACAGAAGCAGCGGTTTCCAGAATGCTAAGCAGATTCCGGAATGTGGAGAATAAGGAGTATCTTATCGAAAAAGTATTAGAAGAGATCAACTGAGAGAAGAATGCTCATAACAAAACGGGGAGTAGTTTCATATTAATTCTGTTTAAAAAAGGCCATATTAATTTTTATCTGAAAATTTATATGCCTGTTGCAATAACATGCGGTATTTTGGTTGTCAAAGATAGCTTTTCAAGTATAAAGACCAGGTTTGCGGTAGTAAAATTGATCAGGAGGCGTTTGTATTTTGGTTTAGCTACAGTGAAGTTTATGATTTCCTATTGCATCCCAGAGGTGATTTCTTTTAGCGTTGATCTATTATCTCTGGGATAAAAAAGAAACATTGATTTTTGAGGTGATAGAAGCCTCAAATCGTAACGAGCAGAAAACATGCTCAAGGACAGTCTTCAATTGAGAGCTGGAAAATTAAAATGAATTTGTACTGAGTGTACTGGTGTTTCCTTATTGGTTTCTGAAATCACAGAGAAACTTTTAATCAATAGCCCCGGAAATGATTTGATTATTTTCATTAAATTACCTCTGGGGAACTTCTGATAACAATACTGGCCGAAAACAACCACTTAACTCCTGCACATCACCTCACTTAAATCCTATCGCATGTACCCCACAGGTGAAAAGTTAACAGATCATAAAAACATCTCTGGGGTGAATATCAAAGCCCCTACTCCAAACAATACTCCCTTTGTTTCCTTCTCTCCTTACAATTATACAAAATCCCACAATCTTTAAAGAGAAATACAGTTATTAAGGCATATCGAGAAAATTGTTCTCAATTTACTTAAATCAATAACCTTTCTTCCATTCTGGGTTTATTTGGATCATATCTTGCTTTCTGTTATCCACTGATAATGAAAGGAGCCACAAATGAATGATCCATTCGAAAGCCGCTTTCCTCAGATTAAAATCGAAGATTACCAACAGTTTGTAGGTCCTCAGGTCGTTGAGCGAGTAAGAGCCAAAATGGAAAAACTGCAAGATATTCATATCACCAACATAAGCTCTACCTATTATGGTGGTGGAGTGGCCGAGCTTCTGTCATCAGTGACCTTACTTATGAACTCTTCAGGAATAAGCACCGGATGGAGAATCCTTCAGGGCACATCCGATTTTTTCGGTGTCACCAAAAAAATGCACAATGCCTTGCAGGGAAGTACCATCAACCTGACCGATCGAAAAACAAGCCTTTATGAAGAAGTGATCTATGAGAACGCCCTCAGAAACCATATCCGACACGACTTTGTCATTGTGCATGATCCTCAGCCTCTTCCAATTATACGGCATTATAAAAAGAATGGACCCTGGATCTGGAGATGTCATCTGGATCTTTCAAGTCCAAATCCTATCCTGTGGGACTACTTACGTCCATTTGTGGAAATGTATGATGCTGTAATCGTCAGTATCCCCGAATATTTGCAGAAATTAAATACTCCCCAGTTCTGTTTTATGCCGGCCATCGATCCTTTCACCCTGAAAAACCGCCAGTTAAGCGAACAGGAAATCCAAGAAAGACTTAATCACTATAATATTCCTACCGATCTTCCACTGGTCGTTCAGATCTCCAGATTTGATAAGTTTAAAGATCCCGAAGGGGTTATTGAGGCATTTGAAATTGCCCGCAAGCAGGTGGATGCAACTCTGGTGCTACTCGGTGCGCCAGCTACCGATGATCCTGAAGGAGCACAATTGTATGAGGACATTTTGGAGCGTCGCAGTGAGCGTATCATTATAATGAGCCAGGATGACACTGCACTGGTTAATGCTTTGCAGCAGAAAGCTTCGGTGGTCTTGCAGAAATCGATTAAGGAGGGGTTTGGCCTTACGGTTTCTGAAGCCATGTGGAAAGGTACACCGGTTATTGGAGGAAATGTAGGAGGTATCCGTTATCAGATTGAAAATGGAGTAAATGGTTATCTGGTATCAAGTATAAATGAAGCTGCCATGCGGATAGTGGAAATCCTGAAGAATCCGGATTTGCGCCATAGGCTGGGAAAAAATGCACGCAAAACTGTGCAGGAAAAATTTCTTCTGATACGACTTTTTGAACAATATCTGGATCTTTTTAATTCATTTGAAACAATTTATCGTACAAAGTCCGAGGTTGCTTTTCATACAAACCCACTTGATAAAAAATGAAATGATATACCAGCATTGTAGCAGTCATGAAAGCTTTATCCGTCAGGATCCCATAAGCAAAGAATGGGTAATTTATTCCATTTCCCGAAAAAACCGCCCACATGATCAGACAGTGGAATCTTCCAACAAGCCGCTTTTATCATTCGATAAAGATTGTCCTTTCTGTCCGGGTAATGAAAACAAGCTGGCTATCGTAAATGAAGAGATCAAGAATCCAAATGGTTCAGGATGGTTAAGCAGAGCCATTGACAACAAGTTTCCGGCACTAAGTCAAGCTGCCCCCACTCAGCGTTACAAGGAGGGAATTTATCTTTGCATGGGAGGTTATGGTCGACATGAAGTGATCATAGAGAATCCTCATCACTCAAAAGATATTCCTCAATACGATGTAAATGAAATATCGAGTGTGATTGAAATCTACCACAGACGATATCTGGCTATGATGAGTGATGATCATATAGTGATGGTTACAATTTTCCGAAATCATGGAGTTAATGCAGGAACTTCATTGGCACATCCCCACTCCCAGATCATCGGTTCGCCTACTGTTCCCCGTTATATCCGAATTCAAGAACAGATCTCTGAGACCTACTTTGATGATCATGGTGTTTGTATCTATTGTGATCTCATTAACAGTGAACTAAAATGTGGTGAAAGGATCATCACCCGAAATTCTTCTTTTGTTTCATTTGTTCCTTATGCTGCAAAAGTACCTTATGAGATATGGATTTTGCCATGTAGGCACACTGCAGTATTTGGTGATATAAAAGAATATGAAAAAGAGGATTTAGCTCTGATTCTCAAAGACATTTTGAGCAGACTGTCCAGTTTATTGGAGGATCCTGATTATAATTACATTATCCACACCTTCACCCGATACAGAACTAATGAACCTCATATACACTGGTTTCTCCAGATTGTGCCTCGGCTTCTTACTCCCGCCGGTTTTGAGCTGGGATCTGGTTTTCGCATTAATCCATCGATCCCAGAGGTTGATGCAAGGGAGCTTAAAGGCTGATCTATCTCTCGTATTATACCGAGATTAAACATAAACAGGGCGAATTCATCAAAAATATGCCACCAGTTTCACTGAAACTGATAGTAGACAGGAAAAATTGCTACCTTCAAATCTCAATATTTAATTTCATATAGTAACTAAATTTCATCTAACTCTTTGTATAATGCAAGGGGAGGACAAAAGTGCAGATCATCCAAAAATGTAAAAGACCTGTTTTTGCTTTTGATTTAATACTGTTCTTTATAATTGGTATAGTCTGTTCTTCACAACAGAGCGATTCTCTGGATCTTTCAGCCATAGTACAGCTCACACCACAAGACGCCTCTGAATTGGTAAATGATACCTCTGTTACGATACTGGATGTAAGGACGATTAACGAGTATAAGGCTGGTCACATCGGGAAGGCTATAGTCATTCCGGTGCAGGAACTTCAAGAACGTGTTTCAGAAATCGAACACCTGAAAAATAGCAAGGTTCTGGTTTATTGCCGGACAGGAGTTCGCTCCAAGAAAGCATTGCAGATATTGCAGCAGAATGGTTTTTCTCAGTTGTATCATTTAGAAAAAGGAATCAGACTCTGGACACAGGAGGGATTTAAAATAGAGTAGCCCGATAATAAGTCAGAAGTTTTTTATTGCTTTGATAAACCAAATTCAGCTCACCAAATTTCATCAGCATTTTTCTTGGCACTGCTTTTGCGATTTTCCTTTTATTATTAAAAGGATCTACTTCGATGACTTATTATAGCAGTGACCTGGAATCAGAGCATAAAAAAGAAGCCATCAAAAAAAGATTGCGCTACAGAAAGGCTTATAATTATGTGGGTGATTCTGTTCTGGGTGGAATTGATGGATGCGTGACTACTTTTGCAGTTGTTGCAGGTGCATTTGGAGCACATTTTCCCGGTTATGTGATTATCATCATGGGGTTTGCCAATTTAATTGCAGATGGTTTCAGCATGGCAGTCAGCAATTACCTAAGGGCTAAATCCGAAAGAGATCAGGTTCAGGAGAGTAGAGAAACCGAAGAATTTCATATAGATTATATCCCTGAAGGGGAACGGGAGGAGATAAGGCAGATATATAGAAACAAAGGTTTAACGGGTGAAATTCTGGAGAATGTGGTTCAGGCTATTACAAAAGATCGTCAATTATGGATCAACACCATGTTAACCGAAGAATATGGTCTTCAATTAGAAGGTCCAAACCCTATAAAAGCTGGTGTTGTCACTTTTGTTTCTTTTATCACAGTAGGTTTGGTACCGCTGATCCCATTTCTGTTTTATCAGACCAGCACCAATCAATTTATAGTCAGTGTGTTAATAACCATAGTGGCTTTTTTTCTGGTGGGGATTGCCAGGGGTGTTGTTTTAGGTCGTCAACCCATTCGCTCAGGAATTATCTCTGTTGTTTCCGGTAGCGGGGCTGCATCTTTGGCATTCATTGTTGGAGTGTTGTTAAGAAGGTATTCGACGGGACCATAGAATAATTTTGCAATTGTCTAATTTTTATATATGTTAACAATATCTCTATTTTCTGTCTGCAGGTTTTTCTTGTGGAAAAGATGTGTGGTCGCCGGGTTATTACCTGGCGATTTTTCTGTGGGCACCCGGCGGGGTGCACGGATGTTTTTCCCCAGAGATAAAACGTTAACAAATCACAAAATCACCTCTGGGGCAAAAGCATAAGTCCATTATGAATCGGACCAGAAATATAATTGACCAAAACCACAATGGCGTTTTAATCTGAAGTGGCATCTTCAGGAAAAACCGCAAGCAAAGCACTGGCCTGACAAACTGCTACCGTGTCAGGCAGCTATTGACGGAAAAGAGGAAGTCGGAGGACGCAATAGTCCTCCTTATACCTGCTTATTAAAAGATTATTCCTGTTTTTCTGATCCGTATGTCTGATGAATATCCTCTTCCAGATTCAGTTTCATGGAAATAAACTTGATCAGATCATTCATGGCAACAGCACCCAAAAGTTTTCCACCATGATCCACCACCAGAAGTCTGGTGTTACCGGTTTTATTCATTACAGAGAGGGCCTTTATTGCGTTATCATCGAAAGCGACGGTGTTGTCGGTAGAGAAGGGTTTTGCCAGTTCGTCAACTGTATGTACATCCCACTCCTCCTTGGGGATATTTTTGACATCATTGATATTTACAACGCTGACCGGTCCTGAATCATTTACAACAGGATAATTGGTGAAATGATACTTATAGGCGTAATCCTCCACCAGATGATCTACGGTGGTATCTGGTGAAACGGTGGCAGTCTCAGGTTTCATGAATCGCTCTATTTTCTCTCCTTGCAATGCCTCTTTTACCAGAATGCTCTGGTAGGACATTTTTGAGGCATTTCTAAGGAACAGACCGATTAGTGCCCACCAGATTCCGCCAATAACTCCACCTGCAAAAACCGAGAAGATTCCTAAAAAAATGAGCATCAGCCCGAAACCGGAACCGATAAGTGAAGATACCCGGGTAGCCCAGCGCAGATTTTTTTTCCATCCCCACAGAATAGATCTTAAAACTCTGCCTCCATCAAGCGGAAAAGCTGGAAGAAGGTTAAATATTGCCAGGATAATATTGATTATTCCCAGGTAATTGAGCACCATTATCGGAGGACTGGGCCAGGCAAAATTTATACCCGCATTCATGATTCCGATGCAGATAAACCCGATGGCAATACTTGCCAGAGGTCCGGCAATGGCCATGAAAAATTCTGCCTTGGGACTTGGAGGTTCTTCATCCATTTCTGCAATCCCTCCAAAAACAAACAGAGTGATCCCTTTCATGGGAAGTCCGAATTTTCTGGCTACCAATGAATGGGATAGCTCGTGAAGAATGATGGAACCGAAAAGACCCAAAGCTCCAGAAACACCTAAAATCCAATAGGTTACTGGGCTGAGAGTGTTGTCATACAAAGGGAAGACCCCTTGAGCCAGGGACCAGGTGATCAGTAGGGCGATAATTATCCAACTGGCATCGATGCGGACCTCAAAGCCCAGCAATTTAAACAGGGTTATACTTTTTCCGAACATAATCCCTCCTTGGATCCTGAATTCAGAAACAGATCTCCTTTTTGAATTCAGGTAATAAATTTCCGGGTATGTCCGCCTCAGGCTTTGGGGCAAAACTCATACCGCAAAAAGTTATTCTAATAAAGAATACGGTTAGACTCAGAGGGTATTAGTGATAGTGGATTTGGAATTAAAAATTTCAGCTACTTGTTAATAAATTGTGAACGGATGTTTTCGTAAATCGGTGACAAAACAAGTCAAAGCCGAGCGGGGGTTATCGATGCCAGAGATTATGGCGTGGATATTCAAAATATACAGAGGGGGGCCAAAACCATTTACCCCAGAGGTGAAAATGCTATTCGGAAATTTATTAACTCTGGGGTAACCCTGCTCGCCTCTGAAATCCATAGTGCCCTTTTCTCAAAAGGCAATTACCCGCAATCCTAAATGTCCTCACGAAGTATAAATACAAAACGGCATCCTTTGGATCTAAATTTTTCTATTAATTCAAATCTAAATCAAAGAAAAATAGATATTTTCTTTCCATTGATTGGGAAAGGCTGTGATTATTACATATATAATATTGTGTAGCACCGGCTTATATATTTACACCTCATCAGACTGGCACATACTGACTGCATGGAAGGCAAAAAACACCTTGTTAAGCTGGTAGTTTTCCTCACGAATCCATTCTGAATGCAGATCGATTGTATTTTTCACTTCAGGAAAACATCTCGACAGGTAGCTCATTTTAAATATTCCTGACAAACGTGACATCGAAGTTCTTGCCGGTTTTATCTATGAAATTTGCAGCAATCTTTCCGCAACTCACTATTTTTTCAGGATTGAGTACTTCAAGCATCTCTTTCCACAAGACAACCGATCCTTGCTGTAATGAAGAGTTGAGATTTAAAATTTTTGGTTGAGTAGTTGAGTTTATTCCAACCAGTTCCGATTTCTGGAACACTTTTTACACTCGCGCGACTTTATAATTTGTATACCACAATTATGATTCCTTATATTAGGGTACAAGGAATCATCTTTCTATGCAGTTACACTAAAAAAACATGTTGCACCCCATCAAATTAAAAAATCTTATTTTAAAAACACAGATCAGAAGGGTGGAAGCTATGTATCAACCCATCATACTCAGTCTTCTTCTATTCATCTCATCAGCCTATGCTATTAACCTGAATGGTAAAGTTGAGAACAAAGCCGGAAAGCCCATCACCAATGCTATTGTAAGTCTGGTGAATAAGGACTTGAAGGATACAACCAATAGTGACGGTCTTTTCTCTATTACCTCCGTTTCCACTGATGTGTCTCTCATCACTCCGAAAAATCAGAAGATAACTCTGGTTAACAGTAATTTACAGTTAAGCCTTCCTGATGCTGTGCCGGTGAAAATCGAATTATTTGATATTAGTGGAAAACTACTTGGAAAAGAAGCATTGTCTAATGTATCAGGCGGTTTCTATTCCTTTAACATTGGTAATAAATTCTGTTCAAAACTTCTTATCATCAGAACTACTCTTGGTAATAAAGAATTCCTCTTTCGCTATGTTCCATTAAGCGACAACCTCTTGATTAAACAACCCAAAGCAACATTCTTATCTGGAAATCCAGTATTGGCAAAAATCATCGCAATCGATGATACTCTTAGAGTTACTGCAAAAAATTATAAAACCAAATCTGTTCCGATCACCTCTTATGAACAGCATGATATCAATATCACTCTTGATTCCGCAAATGGAAGCTGTGGCAGCGCCGGCTGCGGTAAAAATCCCACTCTTAAAAGCGGCAGACAATCGATTCAGGTTAATGGCCAACAACGGGAGTTCATGATCAGGATTCCTGAAAACTATGATAACACCCACCCCTATCCAGTGGTATTTGGGTTTCACTGGAACGGGGGAAGCATGAATGATGTTGATGGAGGAGGTACCAGCGGATACACCTGGTCCTACTACGGACTCAGGGAACAAGCTGATAAGAGCGCAGATAAACAGATGATTTTTATTGCACCCAATGGTATCAGTGCCGGATGGGCAAACAGCAACGGTCGTGACATCGCGTTTGTAGACGAAATACTGAAACTTATCAAGGCAGACCTTTGTATCGACACTGCACGGATCTTTGCAATGGGTTTTAGCTATGGCGGAGGCATGAGTTACGCTTTGGCCTGTTCCCGGGCAAAAGTCTTTCGCGCTGTGGCAGTATACTCCGGTGCACTGCTCAGCGGATGTAATGGCGGAACCGATCCAATCGCATATCTGGGAATTCATGGGATAAGTGATGGAACTTGCAACATCAGCGCCGGACGATCGCTTCGCGACAGATTTGTCAATAATAACGGCTGCACTGCCCAGAATGTCCCTGAACCCTCTAACGGAAGCAGGAATCATATTTGTACACGGTACGAAGGGTGTAAAGAGGGATATCCTGTCGAATGGTGTGCTTTTGATGGCGGTCATACTCCAGGTCATGTGGATGGAGGTGGTGATGATGGCGCCAGAACATGGACTAAAAATAAGGCATGGGAATTCTTCACTCAATTCTGATTAGTATTTAATGCCTTCTCTTAAGAGACAGCACTGAAGATGGATCCACACTGAAACCGAGGAGGAGATGAGGGTGAGTTTCAAGCTGAAGCCTCTTGACCTCTCATACCATCGTACATATCTGCTAATATTACGGCGGTTTCCTCTGACTATAAACGTTAGTAATTTCCTTTTTAATATATGGCCTCAGTAGTGTCCGGTTAATTTAACAAAGAAAAAGGCCGCCAAAACAAACCTACATTATTAATACGCAAAATTAATAAAAAGTGCCTGTCAGCAAAATATCCTCCCTTAAAGGTCATTGTTATAGGGAGCGTTATTCTTGCTAAATTATCCCAAATATTCCAATAGAGAATAACTGGATTTGTACCTGGAGAGTGAATCTGACCTATAATTTGTCCCTTGCCTTTTTGTAGAGTTGTTTATTCTCATTGAAAAGACTTCTCCTCGAAGACTCGTTCGAAGTGACAAATAACGAGGGTTCGTCAAATAAACGGAGAACGGGGACTTCTCGAAGTGACTGTCAACCAGGGCTTACCGGAACAACCAACCGGTTTGCAGGTCGGGCTTGAATTAAGTCTATGTCTAATGGACAATTTGGGATTATTACTGTAAAACCGTATAAGCAGATACGGAAATCAGAAGATTTTGAATTTCTAAAAAAAAGTATTGCCAACCCTGCAGTAAATCGAATATCTTGTTTTAACAACATCTCGTTCGCTCAAGTTCTGTTTTGTTTATTGTTTCCGTTGTTATTTTCTCGGGTAGTTTATGGTTTCTTTTTTGTAAGACTGAAAAAGAACAGGTTGTAAATAGATCTGCCTTTCTTACACAGGATTTGACGCGGGCAAAAACAAACACCTCAAATCTGTCTAAAGGAGGTACTCTATGGCAGATGCTCCCATAAGATCAGTAGCAGCAGTACCCCAACAGAAAAAACACTACGAATCGTTACTTCCACAAATTTCAGCTATAACAGAGTATGCTCCGCCACCAATGCCAGTAGATGAAGCAGTGGGAGAGGCATACCGGGTTCTTACTCTTATAAAAGAAGACAGGGCTAAGCTTGAACTGTCGGGAATTAAACCCCACTATCTGGACAGCTTTGAAGCACGTGCTGGTGCCATGATCTGGAGTGCAGTAGAGATGATTACTCACATAAATAAGCAGCCAAGTGCGAAAAAAGAGTGGGAAGAACTGCAACCGGAAGCAAAAAAAGTGAGATACAGATTACTGAAAGCTCTCAAAAGGGCATTCAGGGAGGATAATGATCTTTCCGATGCTTTAAAAAGGATAATCATGGGACGGAGCAGGCATGACTGGCTTATGGATTTCCTTTCCATAAGCAGACTGGCGAAGGAAAATAAGGAGAAACTTCAGGAGGTTCATGCAGACCTTTCCCTGATAGAGCGCTCTGAAGAACTGTACACAATACTCTCAGATATCCTTTCCCGAATGGTAATCGAACCTGATGAGATCCGTTCCGTCAAAGTTACCTATTATAAGGCCTGGACTTATTTCAGGGAAGCCCTCAAAGAGGTATATGAAGCCGGACAATATATATTCGATGAAGATGATCCGAGACACTCTCTTTACTACAGCAAGTACCATGTTCGACTTGGCAAAGCTGCTGCCAAAGCCAGGCGTAATAAAAAAGCCCACAATAATTACCAGGAGAAAAGTAAAAAAGCCCAGCAAGTAGTTGAAAATCAAATAAAACCGGGAAATATTATGATTACCCCTCCAGACCCTCCCGAAATCGGTACTATAAGACCTCTTAATACATCCGGGTGAACCTGATTCCTGATCAGAATAATACCCGTCTCTGTCTGCCTCTTTATTTCTGTTTACTGTCTTCATAAAATTGCCGCCAGGAAAACGGCAAGCAGGCCACTACTATCCTTTCTTCACAACACAAAAGAACAAATAAGGACCTTAAGGAATAAAAATCCATAATTAGCTGTCATTTTTAACTGCTCCACCGTGAAAAAACAGAAAATTACTGCTGCAATTTTGCAGATATCAAGATTTTTAACCGGCTGAAATAAAATTTATTCGGTTGAAAAAGAAGAAATAATCGGCTGAAATCAAAGAAATTTTGGTAGAAGCTAAGTTTTGATCGTATAAATAATTAGAAAAATCGTATAAATTCATTAATTTTCTGGATTAAAATGAAATTTAACCTCGATTAAAATGTGAAAAAACGGTTTAATAACAAAAATTTGCCACAAAAAAGAATATTAACCCGGATGAAAGCAGGAAAATTAACGGCAGATTTCTATGTTTTTTTTACCAGGGCTCCAATTAGATATTTGATTGGCGATCTATGACATATTAAATTAAAAATCCGAAATCCGAAATTCGAAATTCGAAACAGGATAGAGAGCTCCATCTCGGTTTTTTTCTGGTTTGTATTTTGAGTAATAGGTTATTGGGATTTGTTTAGGATTTGTTGCTTGAGATTTGGAATTTATTATATGCTTTCAGTAGTGTCCGGTTAAATTAACAAATGAACACTTTAAAAAAGAGAGTTTTAAACACGAAGAGGCTCTTAAAACGCGAAGCGTTTACCTTCTGCAGTAGTCTGCTACCCGTCCTCCGAAGTGTCTACGGAGGGTGGACGGAAGGCGGGCGCACTTCGCGTTCTGCGTTTTGTTCTCTTCCTCTTGAATGAGAAGAGGATTTTATCGCAGAGGAAAATAGAATCAGGAATTTAACGCAAAGTCCGCAAAGTGCGCCGAGTTAAAACACTTCTTGTTTTTGGGAAAAATAGCTTTTTAGCTTATTTAAACTTTTTTCGATGTTTTTCGATTCGTCGCATGTCTATTTACACAATCTTTCAAAAATTAAAATTACAACCATATTGGAAGCTTTTTGCTGGATTCTGATAAACTTTTAGTAATTTTATCCAGACACTACTGATATGGCCTCTCAAAAAAACAACCAGTAATTTTCTTCCGAGTTCTACATTCTGCACCCTCATGATTGCTTCTTTCGTGAGTCGATGCAAGACATCGAAATAGCTCCGGATTCTTGCTTTTTTAAATTTTACAAATTTTAAAAGGTGTGATCTTACTTAACTATTACAGATATGGTATCACTCTTACTGTTATTAAGGTTGTCTGTCAAAGTTGCCCAAATCAAATGATTCCCTTTAATTGTTTTACCTGGATCGAAAGGTACGGCATAGATGTTAGTTTTATTATCTGAAATTGTTTCAGTAGTACCAATCAACTGGTCATCTATATAAAGCTGGACCGACTTTACACCATGAATCCCGAACGCACAGACACTTACATCTACCTTTTTAACAATTTCCTGACTATCCAAAGGAGAAATAATGACTGCAAATGGAGGTGTAGTATCAGCACCAGGTACGGATGTTCTATATGTATCCCACATGGAAGCAATAAAAGCGCTTCTGTACTGACCACCATCTTTAGCATTTCCATGTCTATTTGCAAATCTGCCTGCACCACGGATTCCATCACCAGTATTTTTGTCGGGTCCGTAAGTTATACCGTAATTTTCTTTGATACCATCAAAAGGTGCATACGGATCAGGTAATGTCCAAACTCCATGAAGTACCCATCTGTCAGTGTAGTTCTGTACTATTTTCCATTCAGTTGGATTCCATGCTTCCTTGAGTACCGGCATCAGGTGGGTAGCCAGAATTTCTCCTTTGTGTGATTGAGATGTAATTAACTGGTAAGCTTCACCAGCTATTCCACCATCGATTAATTCGTAGGGGTCTTTCTGAGATCGACTCCCCTTCTCATCGGTGATATAACTCCAATAACCATTTTCGGATGATTTTTCACCCCATAATGTTAAGCTATGTTTTCCTACATAAAAAAAGTAACTTCCATGAAAAAAGGCAGCCTCTCTAAGTATCTTTTTTGCTTCTTCAATATCAAGCATCACCGCTGTAAAGGCAATCACGATCAGATGTCCTGGCTGATGTCCTCCACCTGCAGGCCATCTTTGACCTAGAAACATCGTATGTACGTGATCTATACCAAATTGCAGGAAATTGGTAAGAGCTGGTTTTTTCTGTTCATAAGGGTCGTTGAGCATGAACCTTATCGCCGCTTCATTTTGATGTGCTGTATTTGCCGGCTGGTAATCATTCATACTGAATTTTGGACGCAATGAACGACCAAGTACACCTGGTTTGTGATCCATTCTGAATTTTGAAAAATTATTCCTTACAGAATTTAATGTGGGTGTGTTATTAACGGGTTGATAATTCGGTAATAAATCTTTCTTTATACTATCTACGTAATAGTAGGGTTTTTGGTCGCCAACATAAGGGGGGCGAAAGACTGCAGCCCCGTTTTCTGGTGGGATTTCACTAACCACAGTCAAAACTGCTGCAGTATTTATACATGGTCTGTTACCTCCGGAGGAGGTGGTTTTTACGATAGATAATCTTTTATCCGGATATTTGTCAGGATCAGCAGTGAATGGTAGTTTTGGTACAAGAGCAGGATCGAAATTGCCACCAGAGCATCCATCCTGAAATCCTTGGCCACCTTCCACTACAGGGTTTACCTCCCATCCATTGTTTGTTCCATCAAAGCTTGGAGTAATACTATCGATAACCACAGGTCCCTTTACCCAGTAATCACCGTTTGCGAAAACACCCGTAGTGCAATCTTTATTAAAATACCAGGTAATATCTTCAGTTTTTATCGATTTTTGCAGTCTGATTATGTCTTGCTGGCCACGTATACTGGTGATGTGCAGGTTAAAAATTTCGCAGTTCTGTGCTGATATTTTAATATTAAGTGAAAAGATGCAGAAAACGACGCTATGAAAAAGGGTATATGACCAGGAGTGCTTTGGACAAATTTTGCAGGAGGTGTTTTTTATATCCAACATAAAACTTTCTCTGGGAGTTGAAATTGATAGTTTGAGTATTATATAGCTTTACGGTTTAAATAAAGAATGTTAAATTTAAAGAATTATTTCCAGAATAAGACCCACCCATTAACCGAGTCACCATCTGCAGTTAGCTGCGTTTCAGATGATTTTACCAGAGCTGAAGTATCGAAGTCTTTGGTAACCGATCGCAAGGCAATTTCAAAAACACTATCCATTGAGGCAAGCTGATCTCTTTTTAAAGTAAAACAGTTGTCTGATGTTGTAATTTTCCCAATAATATTCCAGGGCAGGTCAGAGTTGAAGGTTTTATAGAAAACCTCATAAAATTCGATGTTATTTGAACATGCCTCGGGTAGGTTCCAATTCAACAATATGGAATCGGATTCGATAATTTGCATAATTGGAGCTTTTGGTGCATAGCTGATAACAGAATTGGAATCTTGGGTATTTAAGCAGGATAAGAAAAATGCAGAGGTGTAAACCATAATGAATAATGGGTGAAGTGTTTTGTACATATCTCTAGCCTCAAATGATTAAGCTTTAATTTTAAAATTACATCATAAAGGTATAAGAAATTATGTTATTTCAATTTAATGTACTGTGGTTTACTGGTAATTATCGTATAATAATCCTGATAAAAATACAATATTTTTAGTGTCTGCTAAGATATCTGACAGGCATAAAGAATACGGTCGATTGGTTCATGCCTTTGCGGATGGCGAGGTATATGTTTGAATTTTGCGATGAATTACGTAGAAAAAGATAAGAAGTTCAGATGTCCGCGAGTGTTGGTGGGAATCCCCCGCTGGAAGCGCCCCCTTAATAAGGAGCCCTTGAACTTAATCCATTATGTTAATGTTCTCATATTTTTCAAAAAAAATTTCCGTAATTAATGAGGTCTTTTCGACTATAGCCTCATTGGCGATAGAGGGATCTTATCTATAAATCGAAGGCAATACCGCTCGCATTCTGACCTGCTCACTTTATGTCACAAAAGCAACCAATAAAGGGCGCATGCCTTACCAGAAAATCCTAAAATGTTTATTTCGTTTGGGACCAATAGATGGTTTATAAACTATAAAAACTAAACCGGCTTTCGAGTACCTGACAGGTACACGAAAGCCGGAAAAGCTGAGGTCGTCAAGAGATAGACTCTATTCGTTCATAAGGCTATTCTGCTTTACTTCCACACGATTGTCCCTACAGAATGTGCAGTTCGGGCCGTAGAAAAATTTACGGTTCTCAGTGTCGTTCATCAGATGAACTCTGAACCAGGCTGCAGCCGCGCTAAGAGAGACACCATTTGGTCCCTGGTACACCCAGCTTCCGTGGTCCGCATTCTTCTCGTTAATGAAAATGGCAGGATGATCTTTGACCGAATCAAAAACATCTTCGACACCTTTGCATTTAACAGTATTGTCATTCCCACCACAGAAGAACAATATTGGAGTATGAAGACCGGAAATCGCACTGGTGCCGCAAATGGTGGCGAGGGCCTTGTACCGAGGATCGGAAGCGGTCTTGCAAGTTGACATTCCGCCAAAAGAGTGGCCAAGCTGACCAATATTGGATATATCAAGGCGGTGATAGAAATGGCTGCTTGGATCCTCATTCTGCTCGATTATCCAGTCCATTCCCACGAGAGTAGGATAGGGTTCATTGCCTGTGGCAGTGCTTAGTGAAGCTACTACGACAAAGCCGTGAGAGGCAAGATGATTCATCATGGGCAAATACTGTCCACACCATTTATTTTGGCCTGCATCGGTGATACATTTTGGAGGATTTTGTTCTGGGTTATCTGTGTACCCATTGGCCCAAATAAGAATGGGATGCAAGTATCCGCTGTTGGCAATATTCTCGGGATAGTACACATTAAAGCGTTGCTGATCGTTTCCGTAGATTGGATCCGGAAGATATCCAGCCTTGGGTCCTACATTCTTGTCAGCCTTTACCCTGAAAGGACCTGCAGCAGTGGGATTGGCGGTGGGCCATGGCTTACCTGTGTCATTTTTTTCTAGGGTAATATTCTGTTGTTGATTTTCCAGGGTTTCAATCGGAACGGATTTTGTCTTGTAGCCGGTTGCAGTGACAATTATAGTATCAACAACTGATGCTATAGCGCTCACGCTGCTGTTTTTGGAATTTACAGATTTGGTATTGATGGGAGTAATAGAATACTGTCCACCCTTTAAAGACATGTAGCGAAACGATAATTCAGAATTTTCAATTGAAGCTCTGACAACAAGGACTTTTGCTGCCTGGCAATTTTTTGAAATATCGAATTGGTACATCCCTGCTGTTGCATTCATGTTTACATCTTGCCTGAGAAGATTTCCCTTTAAGTCAAAAATTTCAACCTTTATAGGTGACTGAGTGCTCAGGGAAAATTGTATTAGATTGTTTTTTAATGAAATATTGTTTTGATGTGGAATTGCTGGCATCTTTTTCACAGATGTAGAGATAAAAGAAAATTTTCCTTCGGCATTGGTGGTATCTTTCAAATTGTTAACTACCAGTGACACAATAGCACCAGAAATTGGTTTTCCATCGGTGTCGGATACCACACCCTGCAAGTTAATAGTTTGAGCGTTTAATGAAAAAATCATAACCGCGATAAAGAAGTATTTCTTTAACATGCATCCCCCTAGTTTAAAGAATTTTGTTGATTACTCAAATGAATTGTCAATACTCCGAAAATGATTCTGGCTGCAAAAGCCAGGCTAAAAACTACTTCGAAAAGTTTTTTATTAATATATAAAAGTATTCTATTAATATATATAGAAATCAGGTTAGATGAACCAGATTTTAGTGTTTTTGTTTTACTTATACTTGAACTGGCAGGTAATTGTTTTTTCCAGGTTCAGACATGAATTTACGGTACATTGTTTGTCATATATAATTACTGATTACCAGACCGGCCCTTCACCAATCGCCTGAGAAAGCCAAATTTATTTACAATAATTAATTAAAACAGGGTTTGTATTATCATTGTTATTTTAATCAGGGACTTGGAAAATCTTGTAGTTGCACGAGTTCAGATAATTCATTCAAAACCAGGAAGGTTTCCCCTGCAGGGAAAAGAAAACATTGCTAAAAATCTACTACTATCAGGTGATTCTATCAATTTACGAAAATGGTGATTGTTATAAAGATGCTATTTGGACATCCATTATTTTAGAAAACCGGCAAGCCCCTAATTGCATAGGGAGTATATAGGTAATAGGGTATTTTTTAAATTCATTAATTGTTGTAACAGAAAGCTATTTATGAAATCACCTCAGGAGAGAATCGAAGAACTTCGAGCCCTTATCCGCACCTATGACGCTGCTTATTATGGGCGAGGAGAATCGCTTATCTCAGATCAGCAATACGATTCCCTTTATCGTGAGCTGGTTGATCTTGAAAATGCTTATCCACAACTGAAAAGTGCTGATTCTCCGACTCAAAGAGTGGGAAGTGATCTGGTAAAAGAATTTCCAAAAGTTGCCCATCGCATTCCGATGATGAGTATAGATAATACCTATTCCGAAGAGGAACTTCGTGAATGGGTGGAGAGGATAACACGATCACTGCCCAATGAGAAGCTTTGCTTTGTTGGGGAGTTGAAGGTGGATGGTGTGGCTATCTCTTTGATTTATGAAAATAAAAAGCTGGTCCGAGGCGTCACCAGGGGCAACGGAACCATTGGCGATGAAGTAACTGCTAATGTCCGCACTATCCGGGCTATCCCTTTATCGGTGAATTTTGAGTTACCATTTGAGGTTAGAGGAGAAGTGTATATGACTTATGATGCATTCTCAGCTCTTAACCAGAGTATTATTGAAAGCGGTCATAAGCCCATGCAAAATCCCAGAAATACCACAGCAGGAACCCTGAAGCTTCAAGATTCAAAAGAAGTTGCTCGCCGCAATCTCAGTTTTGCCGCTTATTCGCTAATATCAGACACTTATAAGACCAGTCATCACAATAATCTTAAATTTCTAAGCGAAAAAGGATTTCCTACGGTAATACACTCACCAGTATTAAATTCGATCGATCAACTTATTGATTTTTGTCATTATTGGGAGAAAAAACGCCATGAGCTTCCTTTTCCGGTTGATGGTGTAGTAATAAAGGTCAATTCTTTTTCACATCAGCAAGACCTTGGCACTACAGCCAAATCTCCCCGTTGGGTCATTGCATTTAAATATCAGCCGGAAAAAGCAATAACCCAGGTGGAAAAAATCGATGAAAATGTGGGACGTACCGGAGTGGTTACTCCCATAGCCCGTCTTACTCCAGTCTTTCTTGCAGGAACAACAATAAAAAATGCCACACTCCATAATTACGATGAAATCAAACGCTTAGGCCTACAAACGCTTGATTATGTCGAAATCGAAAAAGGTGGTGAGATTATACCAAAAGTGGTGAAAGTTCTTTTAGAAAAACGGCCTGCCGAAAGCAAACCTTTTTCACCTCCAACCCATTGTCCTTCTTGTGGTTCTATTTTGGGGAGGTTAGAAGGGGAAGTCGCTCTTCGCTGTTTCAACAGTTCATGTCCTGCTCAGATACAGGCTGCCCTGGAGCACTTTGTTTCACGTAACGCTATGGATATCAGGCATGTAGGACCTGCACTCATACAAAATTTGCTGGAACATGGGCTGATAAAATCAGTATCAGATCTCTACACTCTAACTCCAGAAAAATTAATGACTTTGGCCAGAATTGGAGAAAAAACTGCTCACAATGTCTGCGACTCTATAAAAAAATCGAAATATAATTCACTGGATAAATTGATCCATGGTTTAGGGATTCGAATGATAGGTGCTCAAACGGCGAAGATTTTAGCCAGTAATATCAACGATATCAGTGACTTATTTAACATGAGCACCGAGGAATTATCCCATATTGAAACAATCGGACCGACTATGGCGCAAAGTATCCGCTTATACTTCGATCGAAAAGAAAATCAACATCTTATAGATCAGCTAAAATCCAGTGGAGTGAATACTAAGGGTATTAAAAAGACCTCAACGGAAGGACCGCTTTCCGGAAAGACCTTTGTATTAACAGGAACACTAAGCAGTTACACCCGCGAAGAGGCTTCAGAAAAGATAGAATCATTGGGTGGAAAAGTAAGCTCAAGTGTTAGTAAAAAAACCGATTATGTGGTAGCAGGCGATGAAGCTGGTTCCAAGCTTGCAAAGGCCGAAAAACTGGGAGTAATGGTTATCGATGAGTCGGCTTTTCTCGATCTTTTGAAAAACCTTACTGCCTAAGAAAGTGTTTGAATTTTAAAAAAATCAGATTGGATGAAATGAAAATCACTAATCTACGGGAGAAGTAGCAAGGAGCTTCTATATCGTGTTCTGGCTAGCATTTTATTCCTACCAGAAAAGATAGATCCTTATTACTTACATAATGTGGATAACTTGTTGAAAGAGGCCCTTTGTTGTGGATAAAATGGTAATTTACCTTTTGTTTATTGTTAAAATAATAGGATTTTGATAAATTTTTACATTCTATTTAACAGCTATTTAGAAAATTGAATATGTTGATAACTTTTTCTCTAATTTTGTCGCTGCTTTTTTGCCTCTTTTCCTCCTGTATCGATACCAGCCTTCCGGAGAAAACTCCTGTTGTAAGAATTGAGCAATGGAGACTGACTGAACCTGGTACAGAAAACAATGTTGATATAACGATCAATACTCATCAGGACGGCTTAATAACCTGTGAGGGACGATGGCAGTATTTTTATACTGGAATCGAAGTAACCAGTAATGATTTAAGTGGTTCAGTTTATAAGGATACCACCTATATATCGATATCCTGCACAGGAACTGCTCACCTGCCAGAAGATTATTCGGAGTCGCTTTCTTTATATAATCTTACCTTTAAAGGCCAGATAATGAATGGGTCATATTCTGGAATCTGGGAAATTTCCTTTAAAGAACCCCAGTGGGATAAAAAAGCACCACGAAGAGGGAAATTTAGCGGAATATTAACATACGAAAAGATCATGTCACAGTAGCATGCATCTCAACTTACATAATTACAGATTGTTATCGGAGATATGGAGAATCCTTGCAGGCAGTGCCTTAAACATAAAAACCGCATAAGATAGACGCGAAAAACACGTTCCATTAATACGGGATCACTCCGTTCTTCTATGATTAGATTTCCAGTACTTTGTACTGTACTTTATTATAGCTTTTTGCATGGCCAAAACTTTCTGCATCAATATCTTATCCCGATATATTAATTCGGGATTTTTCATCGTCACCTGCTGCTGTGGTTAACAGGTTAAAGCCTGTATCAGTAACTCTTCAAGCTACTCCCTATTGATCTCTCTTTGACTTAGAGCATCCTTCAATTTTCTTGCTTTCGCCTCAGAGAAACCATTTATTTCAGCAATTTCCTCGATAGATGCATTTTTCAGCCTTTCCAGAGATCCAAACTTTTTAAGCAGCAGTTGTGCACTTTTCTTTCCAATTCCCTCTACATCTTCAAGAATCGATCTGCCGAACTGCTTTCCCCGAATCTTTCGATGATAGGTGATCGCATAACGATGCACTTCATCCCTGATACGCTCTACCAGCCGTCGTGCTGGATGCGTGGGGGGAAGACGAATCGGTTCTGAAACACAGGGTGAGTAGAGTATCTCCTCCCGTTTTGCCAATGATGCTACAAGCGGAGGATTTTGAAATTGTTTAATGGCATCCAGGGCAGAAGAGAGCTGTCCGGGTCCACCGTCAATCAGAAGAAGGTCCGGAAAGGGTTTGTTCTCTTCCTGAAGCCTGCAAAGTCTGCGACTTACCACCTCCATCATCATGGCAAAGTCGTTTTGCCCATCAACCGTCTTGATTTTATACCTCCGATACCCGGATTTATTGGGCATTCCATCCTTGAACTGTACCATTCCTGCAACAGTAAACGATTCTCCAAGGTTGGAAATATCAAATGCTTCGATCACTTCTGGAATTTTTGGCAAACAAAGAACCTTCTGCAAATCGATAATATCGTCGATTGCGCTGACTGGTGCTTTTTGAGCCATATATAATGAAGCATTCTTTTCGGCCATCCCTACAAGGATCTTCTTTGTACCCTTTTGGGGGATCAGGATTGTTGTTTTGCTGGAAAACTGTTGATTAAACCAGTTTTGCAGGATTTCCTGCTCAAAACCGCCATTTTCCGGCAAGAGGATTTCGGGTGGAGGATTATCCTGCTGCTCCTGATAAAATTGCAGTAAGATATTATCATGATTGGTATTAGAAAATTCCCAGGTGGTGCGCTTGAAAAGATAATTTCTGCTGGAAATCAACAGACCATCGCGAAAATGTAAAACCGCAAGGCTTACTGTGCGATCTCCTTCGGCAATACCAAAAACATCACAATCTGTATCAGCCAGTTTAAGATCAACCTGTTGAAGTCTTGATGCATCTTTAATAAGCTGGATTTGATCTCTTAAAACTGCGGCATCCTCAAAGCGATACTCCTCAGATGCTTTCTCCATCGATTGGGTAAGATCTCGTATCAGATCGTTTCGTTTTCCTGAAAGGAATCTTATAAGATCAGATACATTATTTCGATAGTTTTCCTGGGACACTTTGCCATCGCAAGGTCCCGAGCATCGTTTCATGGAGTAATTAATGCAAGGTCTTACTGGTTTTGACAGCGGCAGTTGTTTGCTGCAATCTCTCAGCCTGAAAATTTTTTTTGCAAAAGCAGCCAATCTTCGCATGGAACGGACATCGGTATAAGGCCCAAAATACCTGGCACCATCTTTTTCAACTTTACGTACCACCAGCAGTCTTGGAAAAGGTTCATTTACCGTTACCTTCAGATATGGGAAATGGGAGTCATCTCTCAATTTTACGTTGTAATTGGGCTGATGCGTTCTTATAAGATTTGCTTCGAGGATAAGAGCTTCGGTTTCGTTGTTGGTAGCGATCCAGTCGATATGGTCGAGCTTTTGAAGCATGACTGGAATATGTGCTCTATCTTCGTGAGAATCAGAGAAATAGGATCGGACCCGGTTTCGCAGATTGATTGCTTTTCCTATGTAGAGCACCTTATCTGTTTCATCCTTCATTATGTATACCCCCGGACTCTCCGGGAACCGGTTCAATTGATCGAAGATGCTCTGATCCAGTTTTTTTCTGATAGTATTTGAATAATCCATAAATTTTTCTTACATATTCTGAAATAAAAAGTTGATCTTTTTTCCAGGCAGAAAAACTTTTATTAGTGAAATTGAGTCATAAGAGAGTGAAAAATAACTTTTTATAGAATAATTCGCAGGGGAATTGGGAAAATTGTTCAGGTTTCGTGGTTTAGGGTTCGACTTCAGAGGAAGTCTGACAGTGTGCTCCCATACTGGAAATGCCTATATAGTAAGTGGAGACAAATGGAGATTATAGTGCAATGAGCATCAGTTTATTGTATTGTCAAAGTGTGTAAATTCAATTAATTTAATAGAACATTCTACTGCACATTTCATTTTATAAGAAACTCCTTTTTTATAAACTTTATCGATTGGGGTCTATATGCATTTAAAAATGCGTTTCATGCTCTTTACTTCAATAGCCATAACAGTTTGCCTTTTATCATCCTGTTTGCCTCCGCCCAAATATATCGATTTAACTCAGAAAAGCAAGATAGCAGTTATCGGGTTTTCTCTGGATAAAACCATAGCTGCTGAAAACAAAAAAGAGGTTGATCAGGGTCCCGGCTTACTTCAGAAAATGGTTAAGGGCAAGGAGAAAGCCGAAGACGAACATTTTCAATATCATAAACAGGCACTTGATGGAATATGGACGCAATTTAAGGAAAATATTCAGGATGCTTTACTGGGCATTCCTCTGGTCAGTTTTGATGAAATCGTAAACAATGAAAGTCTGTTGGTTTAACAAAGCCCAAAGAGAGCAAGTTCAGCATATCATCCATGAAGCTTAATCCGGAAGGACTCAATTATGTGAGCGCCTACAACTCTAGCCTAATGGATAGTATCTGTGGTATTCTGGGATGTGATTTGTTACTGGTAGTCGATAATAAAGCTGATTTTGATTCTGTCCCTCCACCCATAAGATCCGAGGGTTCCACAATAGTGATTAAACCTACAGCCAGAGCACACATCAATCTGAAGACAACCTTATATATTCATGAAAAAGGAAATGGTCTGATGGCTATAGAAGAATTTACCACTAAAAGCGATGATAAAATGCTGGTAGTCTGGACAAATTCAAGCCCTGAGGAATATCCGAAACTCCTGATGCAGGCTAATGCAAAAGTGTACAGCAAAATAAAGGAAGAATTTCTTTTCCACAAAAAGAAAGCTGCTGAACAGAATCAGATACAGAAATAGGTAAAAATCGCCCTGAAAAGACGGCTTCTGCCGTCCAGGGCTGCAAACGGTGTTGGAAGACCTATCTCTGCATCTGAGAATCAGATCGAACTTCTTTTGTTTGAACCGAAGGCCGCTTTAAATCTCCCTGAACCGCTGCACCTGATTGTGGAGCAATTGGCCGGGCTGGTGCAGGTTGTCTTCTGAAACTCTGCAGGTATTTTCTGTTAATATCCTCTATAACTTTCACACTAATCAGTTTCAGCGTGTCAAAAACGCCAGTTCCTTTTTTTGCAACTGCTTCTGTCCATTTATAATCCAGTTTATTGATACGCTTTTGCAGGGTTTCGATGGGAACTGCATTTGCAATGTCTCTCTTGTTATACTGGATTACAAGAGGGATGTTTTCCAGTTTGTATTTGTATGCCACCAGATTCTCTTCAAGATTAATGAAACTTTCCACATTCTCTTCGATCTTATCGGGACTGCTGTCTGCCACGAATACTATACCATCCACCCCGCGAAGCACCAATTTGCGTGTGGCATTGTAGTAGACCTGACCAGGGACCGTATAAAGTTGAAGCTTAACCTTGAGTCCTTTAATTTTTCCCAGATCCAAAGGAAGAAAATCGAAAAAAAGAGTTCTCTCATTCTCTGTGGCGATTGAAACCATTTTACTTCTATGTTCCGGTAGTACGGAATCGTGGATGTACTGAAGATTACTGGTCTTTCCGCTCATTCCCGGACCATAATAAACGATTTTTACACTGATTTCCCTGGCTGCATAACTTATTGATGCCATAAATACCTTTGATAATGATGTGTGTGAGATCTCAGAACTTTTAACTTAAATAAAATAATCGATTGCAGGTAAATGGGGCCTAATCATTTTGATTTGCTTCCTGCCAGATGATCTGGTAGGAAAAATAATAGGCTTACAGCTATGATCATATTTTTTTTACCAGAAACGATTCAATTATTTCACGAATTGCATACAGATGGACATTCATTCATATTATAAGAGAATATCAAATATGGTTTTTCAAAGGGAAGTGTTTTTTAAAAAAAGCATTTGGTTTTCTTTTTTGATTTAGTGTTGCTGTCTTTTCCTCCATTGCTATACCAGATCATTGCCATGAAGATCACAAAAATCATTAAAATATGGTGTACACGGCGAACAATTTCTCTGCACACCATGTCTGATTGCCCTATCAGAACTTCAACATCGAAATCTCTTTTCAATTTGCCCCAATATTCGTTTATCTTTTTACCATCTCTTTAAAACCGCAATAATCCTTTTCATGTACTCGCAGTAGCATTTTCACCTTAGGCATCTCTGCTAATCAAAGTTGCATTTCAGTAATTTAACAGAGCAAAAAAATTATTAATGAATATTTGTCCGGTGATAAATCTGCTTGGTGATTTATAGAAGGTATTTAGAATGATGCTAGGCTAAAGGTTCTATACTTAATTCACCATGTAAAGGCATCAGGAAAATGATACTCTTGCTTTCACATACTGCTTGAAATTGATATTTCTGATCCTCTCGGCACTGGCATGGCTTTTGTAATCCATAGACTTTATGGAGCGTGCAGTATTAATTCTGATGATAATTATTATCTGTAGTGATGCACATAAAAAAAAAGATACCGTTTTCATTCCCTATGGACTTGCACAATACAGTTTTATATGGGAGTTTACATCTGAAGGCAACGGCGAATATAATTCTCTTTTCGAAACCACTAACCAGGCTGGAATCTATTATGGTTTCTTTTTAAAGATTAATAGCCAACTCATGTTCCAGTTCCAGTTTGGAAATGACTGGAGCCTTATTAATAGGACAAATTATCCTTTTGATAATTCTGTTACAGTTACTGAAAAATCTTATTTGCCATTTTATTTTCCCTTTTTTCATCTGGCATACGTTTTATGGCATCCGGGAGTTTTTTATATACAGACAGGGAAGGTGCCGATAGAGAACTACGGGCCTCTTGACCTTATTGAGCGATCTCTTGCAGCAGACAATTTTCAGGGTACAGCATGGATTGGATGGTCAACTGCCACAAACTTTTCCCTCTTGGGGGCAAAAGCAGGTTTACATTTATTTAGTGGATCCGTTTCTCCGGAATTATTTGCAACTTTGATTAATAAATCAAAACATGACAGTCCGAATAACAAAACAGTCCCTCCTGCATTTCTGTTCATTTTTAATATGCCTCTTCGCTGGGGCAGATTCACTCTTGTTCCTCAAATTGCCATTGTATGCAATAGAAACTACGATCATTTTACAGGGCAAGTGAACGATGAGAGAGGTTTGGGCTTTCATTTTTCATATACACTCAATAACGGTATCCTTTTTTATACATCGGGTGCTTGGGCTGGCTTGAAAAAATATAACAGCAAATATCTGGCTAATTCTTCCTGTGATTATCGTGGATTTCAGATTGTGGCAGGGAGTTCCTGGGAAAGAGGAAAAGTTATACTGGAGTTGGAAACCAAATACAGCAGGGCAAATGAGAGGGGAGCTACAGATTCAAAGTCTCATTTTCTTTATTGCCAGTTGGAATCAAGGTTGAAACCCTGCAGATTTATCTCTATCATACCCAAGGTCCGCTTTTATCAAGTCTTTTATTCCAGTAAGACTAAATCTGGAAAAGTTCTTTTGTGCCCTGAAATTATTTTCCGGGGACAGTTTTAGGTAGAAAAAGCGGAGCCGTTCCAGTTACCCCAGAGATGATTGTTTTACACGTAGTAAATTCACCTCCGGGGAAAATGGGTGAGCAAGATCAACTTAATCCCCTCGGTAAGACTCCTTCTTACTACTTTTTTAATTCAGCAGCACTGGTTTTATTGCGCTCATATCAAAAATACGATCTCTACAAAATTCTTTTTATACAGAAACACATCTCTTAATATAAGTATGGATTCCCTGGAAACGGGGGTTCATTTTTGTAACGGAGCCATCTCATTTGCCCCAGAGATGAATATTTAACACGAAGGAAAATCATCTCTGGGGAAAATGGGAAAGCCAAGCCACCAATTATTCCCTTGATAAATCACCCCTTCACTCCTTCGCTTCTTCCAGACTCTCTATAGTCTCGCTCTGTATTACCGGTTCCCCTGCCGGAGCATCTTCCAGAAATGGAGGTTCGTGCGAATCTTTAGCTACTACCACCGGAATCTTAATCTTTATGCCTCTTTTTGGTGAAGAAAAATCGATCTCCTTATTGACCTTTTTTAATAACCAAAGAGGAATCTTGTTCCTGGAGCTGATCTTCCAAAAAGAATCCCCCCTTTTTAAAGTATAACTAAACTGATCAACCACCTGATATCTGGAATAAAAGTCTTCCTCAATAGCCATTAGATATTCAAGACGGCTGGTTTCAAATTTTTTCAGATCGCTCTGGGAGTAAACCGGAATATTGATCCTTTTACCCAGTTTCAAACTGTAATTTTTCATGTCGTTAAGCCTTATAATAGAGGAAACCGAGACATTCATCCATTCAGCATACCGGATGATCGATTCTCCAATGTTTACTTTTATCGAAGCACTGGATGCACCAGGAACCAGCTTAAGCCCCAGATCATATACAGTTGCATCGAATTGGCTGGAAGAAATATCCATGCTGTCTTTTTTGCAGGTTTCATTTAAAGAAACTGCCGGTGAAGAGAGTAAAGTGTCACTTATGATATTTGTAGAATTGTCTTCAGAAGAATCGAAAAAAGTACTGGCAATTGAACTCTCCGGCTCCATCACTTCATTTAGAACTTCCATGATTTTTGAACTGTCTGTTAAGTTTAATGTATCTGATATGGAATCTGTAATTTCAATGGCAGCAGAATCCATAGTGGATGCTGCAATCACAGTTATTTCGGTTTTATCAGGAATTCTCAGAACCTGCCCCTCAAAAATCTTATTTATTTTTACGATAGAATTGATAGATGCCAGCTCTGCAGGTGAAATACCATATTTACGGGCAATACCTATAAGATTATCTCCTCTACGCACCGTATAATAGGATCCCTTTTCCGATGATTCCTGAGGCGACTCTGGTTTAAGTGTGGCAAGTGCCACCTGAAGCTTTTCTATGGATACAGTGTCAGGAAGCGATACTGAATATCCTGCAGGAATTCTCTTTTTCTGTGAGTAAACACTGGGTCTTATGGACGGATTATATTGTTTAAAAAGATCCAGGGTGATTCCTGTCATCTGACAAAGCTGAAGAGGAGTAACTTTTACATCTATCAATAAGGATTGACGTACAATAGCCTTCTGAGGAATAAGATCAGGAAAATAATGAAATGCACTGTCTGCCAGTCTCATTGCAGCAATGAACGAAGCGTAGAAATTTTTGGAAGCGAATTTAAATGAAGGGCTCTCATGTTTAAGCAGAATTTCCCCAATATCGTTAGTTCCCAATGTATTTACTGCCTTTTTCATTCCTGAAAGTCCATGGTTATAGGCAGTAATTGCCAATGGCCAGGATTGTAATTGCTCGAAATTGAGGCTGAGCAGCCTTGCCGCAGCATCAGAGGAGATTATCGGATCCAGCCTTTGATCAATATCGTAATTAATTGTCATAAAAAGCTTTCCTGTACTGCGCATAAACTGCCACATGCCCGCAGCACCTACCCGGGAGTAAGCTTTGGGATCAAATGATGATTCCACATGGGGAAGATATTTTAACTGATCAGGAAGACCATATTTTTTAAGGATAGAACTGATTGTATCCAGGTACATGAAAGAGCGCTCCAGGCCCTCTTTAAATCGCTGCTTCTGACCCAACTGAAACCGGATTCGATCACTGGCACCCTTCAGAGCATCCAGACTGGCATGAGCTTTAAATAATTCCAGTAATCTTTTCTGCTCCTTATCTAATCTGGACTTTTCCGCAACTCCTTTAAGCACGGTTACATAAGTATTCTTTCTGGATTCAATGTGTTCGGATCTTTTGTTTTCGGGAATAGAACTCAAATCAATTTTCTCATAAATAATCAGCGGATAATCTCGGTCATGGAGCAAACCTTCCTCTAATAAAACTTCTGAGTAGATTTTTTTCCAGAATTGAACATTTCCTTTAATAATATCGGGTTCAGGAAAAAGCTGAGCAGATGCATAAATAGAGAATGAAGCAAATAGAAGGATAAGCTGCTTTTTGGGAAACAGGTCCATGTCGTTTCTTCCACTCTTGTTTTTATGGGTAAGCTCTTTTTAGACTTCATAAATATAAAGCATTGCTGCTTATGAAGGTAAAGGGCAAATAGCATACCAGAGTAGAGCGCTTAATCTGGCATATCTTTTGAAACTTTTGGGTAGTTGCTCTTGTATCCTCAAAGGTGATTTCTATGATGAAGAATGCACTCAAAAAAGTTGCTCTGCTCCTGGTTTGGATTGTAGCAATACTTATAGGATCCTATTTTTGCCTTCTATTGATAGTGCATTTCCCAGCAGTACAAAGATATCTGCTGGACTCAGCCGAAAAGCAGGTGAATAAGAACATCAGAGGAACTCTCTCAATAAATTCCTATTTTACCAATCTATTAACTTCGATAGATCTTTATTCAGTCAAAATAAAAACAAGCGTGCCAGATCATGATTCAGTTTCTATTGACAGACTTCAGATAAGTTTTGCGCTTCTCCCTCTTTTAAGGTATAAAGTTTCTCTGCCAATTATCAGAGCAACTGGCGGAAACTTATATGCAATCAGAAACAAAACAGGTACCCTTAAATTTCCCGGTCTGCCATTGAAAAAACCTCAGGAAAAGAAAAGGCAGAAATGGCAGTTGGAAATCGGTACTATTTGTATCCACAATGTCGATATAAAATTTTATGATATACAGCTTGGATCAATCACGGCTAATAATGTTAATGGATGCTCCAGATATGATTCTTTGCAGGCAGAATTAACATCAGATCGACTGGAAATTCTTTCTCCCCGCCTGAAAGTGGATTTCGACAGATCAATTCTGAGTGCAAAACCACGGGATTCTATTCTACATATAGAAACTTTTACTCTGGAAGGAAACCAATTGAATCTGTCCCTGTTTGGACAGGCACCCTTGACTTTCTCCCGTAATCTTAATCTTCGCGGAGAGATAACAGCCAGTTTGGCTCCATTGACCTCCCGATTAATTCCGGCAGATCATCGGATTGGCGGTATTGTTAATTCTCAATTTGAATTAACCGGCAATTATTCTTCTCCCGACATAAAAGCTACGCTGAATTCATCATCTCTTCTATACCGCGATATCAATATTGATACTTTCTATATGCAAGCTCATCTGAATCAGTATGACACTCTAAGAATGTATTCTTATCTGCATAACCGGTTTGCTTCTGTAAGCATGAATGCATCTGCTATACTGGAAGATATTTTCAGCAATCCTTATTTGAGAGAATATAGCCTTGAAACTCACATTGAAAAGATCAATATGGGATTAGTTGCCGATTATTTCAATCTTAAGAATCCCAGGATTGCAGGTGTGGCCACCGCCTATCTGAAAGGTTCTGGTAATAATCTGGATGAGCTTCCAAAAGATATGTACCTGAAGATAACAGCGTCAGAGAGAGGACCTCTGAATATCGATACACTTTGGACCCTTTTGCGTATTAATAACAACAACTGGTCTCTGCAGTCTCTTATCGGTAATGGTAACCGCTTTTTCGGTCAGGGAAAAGTAAGGTTATTTGATGTAATGGAAGGAAAAATAAAGGGAAATATCAGAAATCCGACATCACTGAGTTCCTACTTCTTAAAACACCCCATGAAGGGCGACCTTCTCATTGATGCATCATTTTCCAACCTGTTTAAAGATCCTCGGTTGACTCTCAGTATCCTGTCCAATTCACTATACTGGAGAGGCTTTACAATCTCAGATCTGAGAACCTCTTTAAACTATGCAAAAAAATGGATCATTGACAGTTTGATTACAATCATTACAGCAGATATGCAGAAGGTAATCATACCAGGAGTAAAAAATCTGCAGGGAAGCTTGAATGCCACTCTCCAGGCTCGGGGAAACATTCTGAATCCTAATGTAAGTTCAAGCATACAGATAATTGACCCCGGTTATCAGGACTGGATCGGAGACAGTTTATCAGCTTCACTGCATTATGATAATAACCATGTAAGAATCGACACCTTATCGATAATCAAGGACACTCTTGCACTGAAAACTGACGGAACACTGGATATCAACAAGCCAGGGTTCTCTTTGCAGTTAATATCTAAAATCATATCCGGCCAATCTGCTGCTTTTCAGCTACATACATCAGCACAATATACCGATGATTCTCTTCATCTTACCAGTGTTATAGATTATGCCAGAGTCGGATTACTGTTTCCTCAGATACCCTTTTCTCCCTGTATAGAGGGAGTCATTCGGATGAATGCTCTGATAGATAAGCAATACTGCTTACGTACCTGCAGCCTTCTTTTGGAATTAAGAGAGGAAGCATTGGCTCTGCCAAATCCCTTTCTCCTTCTGGGGGCTTTTTACTTAAGTCCACAAGGCCTTAATGGCAATTTAAGGGTGATTGGAAAAAAGGACAGTGTGTCGGTCCTACTTATTTCGTTGCAGGCTCCTTTCCAGAAACAATGTTTGCAAAAGGCCAAACCGTTACAGGATGGAACTGTAATCAGATTGGTTGCCAGTGATTTTGAATTCGGAGAAATGGTGGAGTCTTTTTTCCCAGAATTATTTGTTCGGGGAGAGATTCAGGGTGTTGCAGAAGCAGTGATGAAAAATGGTTTATGGCACATAGATGGCAGAATGACGACTGTAGCCGATACTATTAATTGGACTTCCAAAACTATGACGGTATCTGGATTAAAAGCAGATGCGCAGCTTAAGGGAACACTCAGAGATCCTGCTATCGATTTCTCTGTCCTTTCCAAATCAATAACTCTGAATGATAACCAGTTTATCGACATGCGAGCTCATGGAAATGTTTACAGAAAAAACCTGAGAATCGATTCACTCTCAAGCAGATTTCAAAATGAAGGTTATCTGTATCTTGATGGTCTGATTCCATTGACCTGGAAAGGAGAAAACAATCCCAGTATAAATTTCCAATTAATGAAAGTTCCGATCACAATCATCAACAATCTTTTTCCAGCAGTACTAATTGAAAATGGTGTAGCTTCCGGAAAGGGAAGACTTTCCAGGTTTGACTCAGAAGGCAACCTGAAGATCAATGATCTTCATTTTTTTCTGAACAATTGTAATGGAATTGCCGGCCCCTTTAATGCATCTATAAACCTTGAAAGCAACCGGATCATTCTGGATACCATTAATGGGAAATGGGGTGATGGACGCCTGAGCGGAACAGCAGATATTTTGTTGAGTACGAGTGCAATAGAGGATATCAATTCCAGAATTAATATACAGGACCTGAGTATCAGTTGCATGGATGCAGTTCGGGTTGGAATCGAGGACGCCGTAGCCCGCATCTATAAAACCGGAAACAGCTATCTGCTGGATGCCAGGATCAAACTGAATGATTCAAGAGTAGAAAGAATCTTCACAGTATCAGAACTTTTTAATGCCTTCACAGAGGGTAGAAGAGGTCCTTCAATGCCTCCTGCTCTTTTGCAAAACACTAAATTGAATACAGAGATTGACCTTAACAGCAACTTCCTGATCGATTCTAACTTGGGAAGATTTCTTCTTGATGGTAAAATGTCGATATCCGGATCTGCAGCAAGGCCTTACTTTAACGGTGTGTTGAATATCGAGGAGGGCAGGGTTCGATATCTGGATAGGGATTTCGAAATTCAGGAAGGGACTTTGCGCCAGTTCAGTGCAACAGAAATCAACCCCACACTGGAGATTACTGCCAGTTCCGAAGTCCAGGACTTAACAACCGAGGTTCAGCCTGACTATACCGTTAATGTTCAGGTCAGCGGAACAATGAAAAATCCAAATATCACCCTTAGTTCCAATCCCCCCCTTGAGCAACAGGAGATAATCAACCTGCTTACCTTTGGAGGAACCCGGGGTGGTCCCGGTTTTCAGACCCGTGGCGGCCAGATTTTAAGCTCATATTTGACTGGTCTGGGTTCACAATATATCGAACAGATCACGGGCCTTGGAAATGTAAACATTTCGGGTAATATCTTTGCGCAAGACGGCGGCTTGTCTTTGGCTGTAAGCCAGAACCTGACATCCAGGATTTCTGTCTCCTACCAGACCGATGTCAAAGATATAGGTCAATATGCAGTGCAGGTAATGTATCGGGTGCTCCCTCAGTTGCGGTTGATTGGAAGAACTGATTCCAGGGGTAATTCGGATGCAGGAGTGAGGTTTATATACAGGAGATAAAATGCGCTTCCGTGGAGAATGGATAATTCTATTCTCTTTTATTACCGCTCTTGCACAGAATGATAAATGGACAGTTGCCAATATTCAATTTGCCGGTAATAATAAGATTACCAGACAAGAGCTTCTCGAACAGATGAAACTTCAACCCCCGGGTCTTTTCAAGAGATCGGACTATTCCTTTGCTACTCTGGCTGATGACCTGGATGCCATTGAAAAATACTATCATCAGAACGGCTATCTGAGCGCAACGGCAAAAATAGAACGGATCAGTCGCAATCGGGAGAATCTGAAAGTCGGAATCCTTATAAATATCAAAGAAGGAAGACAGACCCTGATTGACTCCATAATTTTTACCAATAATAAAGTGTTTGAAAGTTCCTCTATCTATAGTTGGATTACCTTAAAAAGTGGTGATCCCTTCGATTCTGCATCGGTCGAGCGCGGAATCTACATCATAAGTGACAGCCTTGTATCTCACGGTTACCTTTTTTCTACAGTAAAATATAAGGTGAGAATGGATTCAATGAGTCACAGAGCAAATCTGATCTATCAGGTATTTGAAGGACCTCTGGTGAAAACCGGTCCTCTAAAGATTATCGGTACCAGAAAAGTTCGTAAAGAGGTGATTCTAAAGGAAGTGGATTTACAGCCGGAGCAGGTTCTTACTTCTACTAAAATTTCCTGGAATATTGGTGGATTATACAATACGGGGCTTTTTGACTTTGTCGGCATAGAGCCTCAGGACAGTTTACAGCGTGCAGATGCAGAGACCGTTACAGTTCCGGTTGTACTCAGAGTTTCTGAAACACAAATGTTTGAGCTTTTAACTGGAGGTGGTTACAGTACTTCGGATGGAATTTACGGTGATTTGAGTGCTGCTTATCTAAACCTTTTTGGGCTGGGTCATAGAATCGCTTTAGATGCCAGAGCATCATTTGATGTTCTTTCTGCAAGATTGAGCTATTATTATCCCAGAATATTCAGCAGAAATTTTGATGCGGATATTACCGGGTATTTACAAAGGCTGGAAGTGCCTACTTTTTCGGGGGCTTTTGGTGGAGGAATCCTGAGCCTTATCAGGAAAGCTGGAAGATACAACCGATTCCGGTTCTATATGCAGGCGGAAAGAACCTCATGGATAGATGAACCATTGGAGATCGATACTTTCACTGCTGATCAGCCTGAGAACATTTTTCTTTTGGGAGCAGGTCTGAGTCGTGATACCAGAAGATCGGTTTTTACTCCGGGCATGGCGGTTTTTACGTATTTGGATGCAGAAATTGCAGGATTGGGTCTTATATCCTGGAGCAGTAATTTTTACCGGCTCACAGGTGATATCCGGTTCTATTTTCCGCTTTTTAATTCCTTATCAATCTCTACTGCCATATATAGTGGATATATACATGGGTTTGCCGGAGACCAGGTCCCGGTTCAGAAGCAGTTTTATTTTGGTCCGGAAGGGATAAGAGATATCAGAGGATATGATGAGAGCGAATTAGCTCTTATTAATAATGTTGGAGATACGCTTGGAGGTAATTTCGCGGTGGTAATAACTCCTCTGGAAATAACATTTCCTATAGCCGGCATTGTTCGCGGTGCGGTTTTTGTTGAGGGTGGAGGGGTATGGATAAATCCCCGTAGTTTTAGCTTTGCAAATTTTCACTGGTCGGTTGGCCCCGGGATAAGAATCGGTACACCGGTAGGTCCGATTCGCCTCGATTATGGATTCCAACTCAAGAGAAAATTTCCTTTTGAGGGTGGATTTTCCTTGGGGATAGGATTGGCTTTCTAGACTTGGATACTTCTTTTTGTCCATCACCCTGAAAAGTAGAATAAAGCAGAATAACGAGCATCGCATTTAAATTAAAATGTAGAAACAATGAACAATTTGCTCTGAGTAATGGTGTGCGCTTGTTACCAGTCTCCGTATATTGTCAATCAACAATAAATACAATATTTAGCCGAAGCCCATCTGAGAAGATCTTTAATAGATACATTGCCTGTAAGATGATGAAAATTGTAGATCAAGACACTTTTCCGATGGCCAGACTGTCATGGTAACAAGTCTGCACGCGAGTTTTTTCGTCACTGTGGTTACATTTCACTACCAGCATTGCAGAAAAATGACGTTTTTTTTGATTAAACTGCTTGTGATTCCTGTGCTGATTTTGGGGTAACCAAAAATGCGGACGAACCAGTTGTGGTGTTTCTGTCGTATGTGTTTAAATGCATGTAGCGACTGTCCGGAAATCTTCGCAATTGATCGTATGTTTCCATCCTGGATTGTGAATCCAGGTATAATCAGGTAGTATTCCGAAGCACCCCCTGGTGAAAAATAAAAAACTGCCAGTTATCAATCCCTAACATTCCTGATCTTCTGATGCTTTTTTGCCTCTTCCGCGAATTTCGGTAATTTGTTTTAACGACAACCCAGTATAAAGAGTAATTTTTTCGTCTGATTCACCATTTGTAATCATATTAAGAGCAACTTTTTCAATACCTTTTCTAATTCCTTTTTCTAAGCCTTCTTCGCTTCCTTTTTCGAAACCCTTTTCTAAAACTTTTTTTTCCCACTCTTTTGCTCTTGTTTCAAGCATATTTTTGACCTCCCCTAAACCATCGATGCTGGCTATAAATTTTGAGTTTTCTGGTATTTGATATAACTGAAATAATCGGTTTACTATTTCCTGTATTATTTCTTTTCCCCAAGCCTTATTTATCACCTCTTTCAAAATACTAACCAGTTCGTCCCAGTTTTCGTTAATCTCCATCGGACCGTTATTCTCAATGTAAAATACTGCAGATGCCGCATTACGCAGCTTTACTAGATCACGTATGGGTATTTCATTTATTGCTATTTTGAAATACCTGAACTCTGGTATATACTCCTTTGGTATTGAAGATTTATATAAAAGCTCACTGAATCTCTCTGGCGCATACCATCCTGGATCTCCATTATAAATGAGAATACAAAATGGTGGATTAAAAAACCTTAGCTTCCTGTTTCTACGTAATTCATCATAAAATTCAAACATATACCTCGCCATCCGCAAAGGCATGAACCAATCGACCGTAGACTGGAATTCGAAAAAAAGGTAGATGAAAGTGGGCTGGCCATGAGAACTTATTTCATAAATTACATCGGCATGACGCGAGCTTTCTGAGGCAGGGAAAAAATTGGGGTCCAGTTTCTTTAATGATTTAAAATCCAGCTCTTTAACAAAATCTTCATGCACAAAAGATCTGAGAAGATCTTCAACAACTGTAGGGTAACTAAAGATGCGGACGAACCAGTTGTGGTGTTTCTGTCGCATGTGTTTGAATATATATCCCCCGCGATTCTCTTTCACTTCTGAAACTCACTTTTTTTAAAAAACATCTCCTCAAATTCCCAAATAATTTTCCCAATGCTGCGTATTGATTTATTCAAACCTGGTGACAGATCGAAAAGCAGGTTAACTGAAAACAGAAAACCTGCGCTTGCTTTCTGACCTGGAGAGATTTTCCCGGAATTGGATATAGGCGACCAGCTTTGGTTGTCTAAATTTCCGATTCGTTAATATACTCAAAAAAGCCCAAGGAGTTACAGGAGGAATTAATGCCTGCATCCACATCAAATACTTTACATCATCATCTAACAGCTCTGAAAAACAAGGAGCGGACCTTTGAAAATGCATTCCAGGGTGTCGCTCGAATGATATTGGAAAACCAGATAGAAAAAGTCGTGGTAAACGGGAAGACAACCTACGATTTCAGCATTTTCCGGACCGGTAAAAAACATGTGATCGGTATGTATGATGAAATCAACAGCTTCGTTTCTTATGTGAAGGATGCGGCCGAGGGTGGTTCTTCCGCTGAAATGGCTTTTGTTCTGGTTGGCGAGCCTGGAAACGGAAAAACTTTCTTCGTAGATTTCCTGTGTAACCGTTATCGTGAGTTCCTTTCTCATGAACTCAATCGTAAATATACTTTCCGATTTAAAAACCTGGACAAACTGGGATCCTATGGAAAAATCAGGATCATCGAGTCTCAAACCTATGAAGATCCGATGATTCTTGCTTTAAATCTTCTGGAGACAACCGATCAGACAAAAGAGTATCTCTGCAGTAATTTCGGTTTCTCTGACAAGGAGATCGAACATCTTTATGATAATTATCGACCACTGGGAGCCTGCAGCGGTTATATCTGGAATGATATCCGCAATTACACCGGTGGTGACCTTGAAGAGATGCTTGGATTTATTGATATCGTACCAGTTCCACTTACCGAAAGTCTGGGTACGGTAACCGGTAAGTATCCGGCCAAAGATAAAATGACCTCTTCAGCAGTCGATCTCCTTGGTGAAGAATCGATTCAGCGGTTGTTGCACATTACCGATACCAATAACCCCTATCGCTTTGACTTGCGCCGTGGTGCACTGGCCCGTGTCGCAGGTGGTGGAATACATTTCAGTGATGAAATTTACAAGAATAAAAAGGACCTGGTTCAGGTATATCTGGGAGTAATTCAGAATCGTAATATCGAAATTGATGGTTTCAAATGGCCTATCGATACCCTGATTATTGCTACCAGTAATAATTCGGAATTCAACCGGTTCCTCTCTGAAAAGGAAGAAGCACCTATTATTGACCGTTGCAGGATCTGCTACATATCACATAACACTAATTACCGTTTGCAGAAAGAGCTTACCCAGTATGCAATAGGTAAGGAAGCACGTACAACGCTCAACAAAGAGGATCTTCATCAGGATCCAAATCTCAATTATGCGGCATCGGTTGCAGTGGTGTTGTCCCGTCTTGCCCGTTCGGAGAAACTAACTCCGGTTGAGACTCTGAAACTTACTGCAGGAGAGGTGGCAGGTGAAAAGAGCATAAAGACTCTTGCTGAAGTCATAGACACACTCAATCAGGATCCCGTTATCATCAACCGTTTCGGTCAGAAGGGACTGGGGCAGAGAAATCTGGGACGTGCTGTGCAGCTTCTTATCGAAAGCTCAGAGACTAATGAAGGTAAATGCATGTTTGCCTACGACATATTCAAGGCACTCGAACGGGTTGTTCTGGATTATGTTACAGATGCCAATGACCGGAAGAAATATCTTGAAGACCTGAAAATCGGTAAAGGTCTTTACCGGGAAAAAATTATGACTGAAATGTTCAATGCTTATATGGATGAACCTCATGCCATACGTAAGGATGTAATGAACTATGTCAATATGATCATTGGAATCGATGCCGAAAATCTGGGACCTGACAAGATGTGGAAATACCGTGATCCTCAGACTGGTGAGCTCAAAGCACTCAAAATAGATGAAAGATACATCTCCAATGTAGAGGAGCGGCTGGGTTTGAAAACCAGGGAACAGCGGGATATGTTCAGAACATCTATTCGCAAAATCTATGGACAGAGAATATCGCTCAATCCTGATTACGATTTCATGGACAATCTCGAACTGGTCAAGGCGGTTACTGATGTACGTCTGAAGTCAGATATCGCAGGTGCCGGTAGTCTGGTAGGAGCACTGGCCAACCGTACAAACGAGGAAAACCAGAAACTTTACGATCGAATGATCCATACCATGCTGGAAAAACTTCATTACTGTACTACTTGTGCTCAAAAAACCATCGAATATTTCTGTACACAGGAAGATGAGAACTAAAAAATGAATAGTAACAGTGAAATTGAGAAATCAGCCGAAGAACTTTTCCTGGAGATCAGGCAAAGGGGCCTTCCTGTTGAGAAAGAGCAGAGAATGCTTAAGGAACTCAATGGACCAAAGGTTCATAAAATCAATACTGATGTTTCATCGGAACCTTTTAAGGCAGGAGAGTTATACAGATATTCTGATCTGGTAATGTTACAGGACAAGAATATCAGCGCAACACCTGTCAGCGCACTGGCATCCATGGATGAGCTGTTGGAACGGGACCGGCAAAGGGAAAAGGATGGCTTTCCACGTAAGATACAGGTAGGCCGTCTGATAAAACCGGGAAAAATTGATGGCGGATCCATAGTCATAGTTCCAACTACTGTGGAAGAAAAGTTCATGCATGATTCTACTATGAATTATACAGACAGTGGGGAATCTAGTGGAACCGGTCAGGGTGAAGAGGGTGAGATAATTGGTGAACAGCCGGTTCGGCCCGAACAGGGTGAAGGAAATGGAGCCGGGGAAGGCGATGATGCCTCTCATGACATCCAGTCAACTGCCTATGATCTGGGGCGGATTCTTACCGAGAAATTCGAGTTGCCCAACCTTAAGGACAGGGGGACACGAAGATCTCTCACCAGGTATACCTATGATATTACCGATAAGAACCGCGGTTTTGGACAGGTGCTTGATAAGAAGGCAACCCTCAGAAAGGTTCTTCAGACCAATTTTGGTCTGGGAAGAATTTCCGATGTTAATGAATTAGATACTACGGAAATGATCGTGTCCCCAGGAGATAAAATCTACAGGGTATTATCTCAGGAAAAGGATTATGAATCTCAGGCAATGGTATTCTTTGTAAGGGATTACTCCGGTTCCATGGAGGGAAAATGTACAGAACTGGTTGTTGCTCAGCATGTACTCATTTATAGCTGGCTTCTTTACCAGTACTCACGAAGAGTGGAGACAAGATTTATTCTTCATGATACCAGCGCCAGGGAAGTTCCTGACTTTTACACTTATTACAACTCAAGAGTTGCAGGTGGCACACAGGTGGCTGCAGCCTACAATCTGGTAAACAGAATCGTAGAAGAGGAAAATCTGGCTCAGGAATACAATATCTATGTGTTTCATGGTACAGATGGCGACGACTGGGACACTACAGGAGAGAAAACGGTTCCGGAGCTTAAGAGAATCCTGGAATATGCAAGCCGTATGGGAATTACCATAGTATCGCATAATTATACAGGCAATGAGAAAACCGAAGTTCAGACCTACCTGGAAAATTCGGGACTGCTTACCGCCAAATCCGATTTGCTGCGAATGGATACCATGACCGAAGATGCAGATGAAGCAAGATTAATTGAGGGAATCAGAAGGATGATCTCTCAGGAAGTGCTTTAATTGAATATCGAATAACGAATGACGAATATCGAAGTAAAGAAAATTAAAAATTCGAAATTCGAAATTCCAAACAAGAAAACTCGAAATGGGTTGGTTGAAAATGTCACATGGTTTTGCCGGACTTTTGAAGGGACAAGAGGGAGATTCGAAAATAGATGGAATTGATAGATCAGAAAACCAAAAGTATAATGGAAGGTTGCAAGGAAAGAGCCAGAAAAGCAGGGCTCAACTTTCAGGATGAAACTCTGGAATATATAGTTACCAACCGCGACCTTATTGAGCTGACACCTAAATTAATGATACCCACTCTTTACGATTACTGGGTTCATGACGTTGAAGTGTTGCGGGAAAAAGGCAGATATGAGTTATATCCGTCGAACCCTTATGAAACAGTGATAAATACTCGTCCTGCAATCTCTTTTTACAATGACAATAATCCTGACTGGCTCAATGTGATGATTTTTTATCATGTGCTGGCCCATATCGATTTTTTTCAGAATAATGTGTATTTCCGTAATACCTGGGATATCGACTTTACAGGCCAGGCGCTTTCAGATAAAAGGCTGATTGCCAGAATGCGCTCTGAGAAGGGTCGCTGGGTTGATTACATCATAGAATTTGCCAGGGGAATAGACAATCTTGTGGGGTACTATTCGGATCTTATTCAGTTCGATACTCTTCCACATCAGAATGAGTCTTCTTCACTTAACTTTTATTTCGATGTCTTTTTACAGTCGATTCAAAATGTACCAATTACTGAGTATATGAAAGAGCTGGACAGGTATAATAAATATGCAGAGGAATATAAGGAGAAAGCGGAACAGATCTTTTTTACAGAGATCAGACAGAAGCATCCGGAGTTTAATTCCTTGCTGGCAAAGTACGGGCAGCGTTTACAGGCTCCAAAAAGTGATCTGCTTCAGTACATAATGAAAAATTCCGATTTCCTGCGTCGTGATCAGAACGCCTGGATGTGTTCTGTTATCGAGGTGGTTCGTAAGACATCCCTGTTTTTTCAACCTCAGATCCGTACCAAGATAATGAATGAAGGGTGGGCCAGCTATTGGCATGAATATCTTTTTTTGGCAGATGATCGGATAAAAGGTCATGAAGTTGACTTTGCCAGAGTTCATTCAGGTGTTGCTGCTATGCCTAGAATCGGGCTTAATCCTTATGCTCTGGGTATGCGTTTATTTCAGCATATAGAGGAGACTGCTGACAAGGGAAAATATTGCATGAATTTCAGAAAGATCATGGATGTAAAGGATCGTGAAAAGTATGATACCGGTGCAAGGAACGGCCGTGAATACATTTTTGAAGTGCGGAAAAACTTATGTGACAGTTTATTCATAGAATATTTCACAGATCAGGATTTCGTAGATAAACATGATCTTTTTGTTGCCGGCCGTCGGCTCAATCAGGAGCGTATGGTGTGGGAGTACTACATAAAAAGCAGAAAAGCTGATGACTACAAAGAGATGCTTCGTGAACAGTTGTATCATCCACCTTCAATTGAGGTAGACCAGAATAAGAGCGATAATGGTGAGCTTTACCTGAATCATCATTTCGAAGGTAAACCATTGGTTACCGAGTTTATTTCTAATACCATGATGGGGATAGAGTATCTGTGGGGTGCTCCGGTACAGCTTGAAACAAGTGAAATTGTACAGTCTGCACAGGAATCGAGGCGCTATGGAGGCTCTGCTCCGGAAAAACCTGAAGATAAAAAAAATATCAAATGGAAAAGAGTTCTTTACACAATGAAGGACCGGAAACTGACCAAAAAAGATCTGGAATAGAAATATATAACTGCTCAGGTATTTGGTAATAAAAATGGCGTAAAAATATTAAATCAGAAAAAAACGGAATTAATATCAAAACAATATTTAATCAGAAGCAATCTGAAAAAATATCTAAACCGAAGAACGGGAATGAAAAAGGCTCATATTCTTCAGGGATGATCTAAAAATCAATCAGGAAAAAGGGGAATCAAAACATACATGGACAGGGTACAAAAAGCACTGCAAAACCTAAACAGGTGTATGACTGACAGAGGTCAAAATCCGCCGATATCTTTTGATATGTTTATCAATAAAGTTCTGGAAAATCCGGAGATTCACCTGCGCAATGTGTTTCAGTTATTTCACGACATGATCGAATGGTATCTGGGAGAAGGAATAGATGAATATCCCAATGATCCGGAATCGGTGCATTATGTTTGCTATGACTGCAGCAGACTTTTCGAAAAAGACAGTGACCGTCCCTTCTTTGCTGACCGTCTTTTTGCCAATCGACTGGTAAATCTGGTCAACAGCATGAAACGGGGCTCACAACAGAATAAAATTTACATTTTCAATGGCCCTCCCGGATGTGGCAAAAGCACATTTCTCAATAATCTGCTGAGGAAATTTGAAACCTATGCAAATATTGAAGAAGGGATGAGGTATGAATTGATCTGGAGAATCGACCCTTCCCTGTTTGGTCCTATTCAGGATTATCCAGGATCTCCGGTTGTTGAGCAGTTGACAGCTCTTCTGGCAGCAGAACGGGATAATGTTACCGGTTGTTCAGGAATCGATACCCATGTTCCTGTGACTGTGGATGGAATTATAGAGATTCCATGCCCAAGTCACGATCATCCATTACTGATAATACCCAGGGATCACCGGGAAAGATTTTTCTCAGAAATTTTTGAAGATTCTCCTTTCAGAGATAAACTTTTTTCGGACAGAAGTTATCACTGGCTATTTAAAGACAAGCCCTGTACGTTCTGCAGTGCACTCTATCAGGCATTATTAAACAATCTGAAAAGTCCTGAAGAGGTTCACAAGATGATCTGGGCGCGTCCCTACCGGTTTAACAGAAGAATTGGGGAAGGGATAAGTGTGTTTAATCCCGGCGATACACCTTTGAAAAACAAGGTGCTTCATAATCCGGCTATACAGGCGCGACTGAATTCATTGTTGAAAAACTCTACCGAGGTACATTATCTCTATTCGCGTTATGCAAAAACCAATAATGGTGTATATGCATTAATGGATATTAAGGCACACAACACCGAAAGATTTATCGATTTGCATAACATCATAAGTGAAGGGGTTCACAAGGTGGAGGATATTGAGGAGAATGTCAATTCACTGCTGTTAGCCATCATGAATCCTGAGGATCAGAAAAACATAAAGGAGTTCAAATCATTTTCTGACCGGATCGATTATATAAACATACCATACGTGATGGATGTAAATACAGAGGTAAAAATATACCGCAGTACTTTCGGTACACAGATAGAGGAGCTTTTTCTTCCCAGGATACTGACCAATTTTGCCAGGGTGATAATATCATCCAGACTTACTACCCGCTCTGAGGCGCTGCTCGAGTGGATTGGAGATCCCAGGAAATACAATCTTTATTGCGATGACAATCTTCAGTTGTTAAAGATGGAGATCTATTCGGGAGTGATTCCCCAGTGGCTGAGCGAGGAGGATCGTAAAAAGCTGACTGCCAAGCGAAGAAGAAGGATTCTTGCAGAGTCAGACAGAGAGGGAGTGAGTGGTATTTCAGGAAGGGATTCGATAAGAATTTTCAATGAGTTTTTTGCCACTTACAGCAAGCATGACAAATTGATCAATATGTCGATGCTCTGCGACTTTTTTACCCGTAAAAAGAGGGATCTGATGCAGTCTATTCCCTCGGGTTTTCTTGACTCACTGATCCGTATGTACAATTACACCGTGCTTCAGGAAGTAAAAGAGTCTCTCTATTATTATAATGAGCGACAGATAAGCCGTGACATTCTCAATTATCTTTTTGCTGTTAATTTTGAACCCCCTGCAGTAGAGGTGTGTGCATATACCAAAGATAAACTGCGAATCACAGAGGAGTATCTCAGCTCAATTGAAAACCGGCTTTTAGGTGTTGATGCAAGCAGTAATATGAGACGTGAGTTCAGAGAGACTGTTCAGCGGGATTATACCTCAAAAGCTTTGACACAGGAAATAATGCTGGAGCAGAAACCGGTTATTGAGACAGAAATATACAAGCGTCTTCATGAACGTTATGTCCAGAATATCAAAGAGAAAGTTCTGGATCCGTTTCTGGATAATGATAATTTCCGCAGAGGAATTAAAGATTACAACACTTCTGATTTCAAGACCTATGACAAGAGAATCAGAGTGGATGTTAAATATCTTATCCGGAATCTTCAAAGAAAGTTCGGTTATACCGAACAGGGGGCCAAGGAAATGTGTATTTATGTCATTGATAACGATTTAGCCAGGATGTTTGGGAGCAAGTGAGGTATCGGAGCTCTCTAAATCCCAGACCCCTAAATCCCGATGCCCCCTAATCCCCCTTTGGGGGATTAGGGGGCGGGCAAAGGGGGGGCATCGGGAGATTTAGGGGACTGGCCTTAATGAGCGGATTTATTATTGGAATTCAGTAATGGAATCTCATAATACTCCTAGCATCTTATCTAGGAGCGTAATGGTATCACCATGATGCTCCTAGCATCTTATCGAGAAGTGCAATGGTATCACCATGATACTCCTAGCATCTTATCTAGGAGTGCAATGGTATCACCATAATACTCCTAGCACCTTTTCTAGGAGTACAATGGTGAGACCATTATAGCATAAAGAAAGGTGCTAGGAGTATTATGAAAATTTTTTGCCGCCAATTAGAGGTGGATTGGCCAATTGTGATCAGTTCTGGTGGGTTTTGGACTGATAGCTGGAACTGCCGGTAAGAGAGTCAATTCGATATATAGCTTTAACTTGCACCTTTATTAAATTCATGTCATACTATTATAAACCCGGGATCATTCCAGGGAAAAACTGGCCACAGACCATAAGACTTTTAAATAAGAAAAGAGGTCTGGATAGGTATGATTCAATTATTACCTGTCCTGTTAATAGTTTTGGCAATTGGCTGTGCTTATTGGTGGGTTAAGAGGGAGACACAGCGCAGATATGAACTTTTTGACAGTGATTCAACCATCGAAGTTCCCAAAAAAGTTACTCTGGATGAACAGATAAGGATCAGCAAGAAGGAACTTGAGACGGTTTTTGATGCAATCACCGAGGCTATCTGTATTATTGATAAAAAGTTCACCATTATCCGGGTGAACAAAAGCTATGCGGCCCTGGTTGGGCAACCCATAAAAAAACTGCTTGGAAAACATTGTTACCAGACACTCTGGAAAAGAGATTCCATTTGTTCAGATTGTCCTGCTTCCGGAACATTTCTTTCCGGGGAAGTCGTTGTACGCAAAGGTATCCGGGTAAAAGAAGCTGATGAAAACAAGTTTTTTGAAATGAAAACTTATCCGGTTTCGGATGAAACGGGCAGGGTAGTACATGTAATCGAATTTACAAGAGAAGTAACTGATGAAAAGCGTATCAGTGAACAGTTGATCCGTTCGGAAAAGCTGGCAAGTATTGGAATTATGACCGCAGGGATAGCCCATGAGATGAACAATCCCTTGTCTGGAATTTCCGGTATGGCAGTCAATCTGCTTGAAATGCCCCAGAAATATGGACTCAATGAGAGGGGAATAGAAAGAGTCAGGGCGATTCTGGATTCTTCTGCACGCGCCACCAGTATCATGCGCGATCTGCTTTATCTCTCGCGAAAAGCAGATAGCACCAGCGTTCTGATTAGTATCAACTCACTGATAATCAAGGCAGTAGAAGTGATCCATTATCCGGGGATGAGTGAAATTCATCAACGATTCAATTTTGAGAAATCTTTACCTCTGATTCATTGTGATCCTGCCAAAATAGAGCAGGTAATCATAAATGTCATCTCCAATGCAGTACAATCGATACTTGAAAAAAAACAGATATGTTTACAGAACAATATCAGTTTCAGTGGCCTGTTACTTATTTCTACACAGCTTCAGGATGAAGAGAATATACTGATCACTATTAGTGACAATGGTACCGGGATTCCTGAGGCAAATCGATCAAGAATATTCGATCCGTTTTTCAGTACCAGGCCTCCGGGTCAGGGAACAGGACTGGGTCTGAGTATTTCACATAAAATTATCGAAGAGCACGGGGGAAGAATCTTTTTTGACTGTATTGATGATGTTACAGTCTTTTCCATCGTACTTCCGATAGAGCGAAAAGGATACTATTAATTCATATTAACTAAAAAGGTGGTATTCACTGATGGTAAAAGCAAATGACAGACTACCGTACAGAATTCTTGTCGTGGATGATGAGAAAGCCATACGGATGATGCTGGTGGATTTCCTGGAAAACAGATATGAACTGGATACTGCTGATACGGGAGAAAATGCACTGGAGATGCTAAAGCAGAAAAAGTATGATCTGGTCATCTCTGATATTAATATGCCAGGAATGAGTGGGCCGGAATTGCTGAAGGTGGTTCGCAAAGAGTATAAGGGGACCAAAACCGCTCTGATTACTGCTTACAATATCGATGAATATATTACCATTGCCAAAGAATACGAGATTTCCAACATAATTCCTAAAACCGTTCCCTTCAATTTTGCCGAACTGGATTCACTTATCTATGGGCTTTTAACAGGTGATATCTTTGGCTTGGACCGGTATTTACTGGATGATGGCATGATGATGGAGAAACATGTGATAAAATCCTCCCGTCAGGCCAGAGAGATCAGGGAAAACATAATCAGTCTTTTTGTGGATAAATTCGGTACCTGCGGAGATATGAAATTGATTCTGGATGAAATCATTACCAATGCTATTTACCACGCTCCGCTGCGGGATGATGGAACCGAAAAATATCAGGAATTTACAGATATCGATCTGGAACCACAAGAATATATTTATGTGGAATGCGGTTATGATCGGGAAAAATATGCGGTTTCGGTTACCGATCTGCAGGGACGGCTTACCAAGGATACTGTTCTATATAAAATCGATCGTCAAATCACCGGTGAAGGATTGCTTGATGATTCCGGAAGAGGATTACACATGAGCAGGCTCTTTGCAGACAGGCTGATTATCAACATCGCTCCAAATAGAAGAACAGAAGTTATTCTCATAAATTATTTTGCTAACAAATATCGTGGCTACAAGCCTTTATATATTAATGAGCTATAGCCATCTATTATATTAGTACTTTTTCTTGAGTTCATCAGGTACTTTTTCTCAAAGGTGGTAATCGCAAGTGATTGAATTTCTCTTTGCTGCATTGAAAGCAATGATTTATCGAAGGATTCCTCCGGGAATAAATTCGGTTGAAGGAGGTGCTCAATGATTAATCGTTGCCGTGGAAGGAAAATTAAGCTTCAAGGTTTTAACAATCTCACCAAATCCCTAAGTTTCAATATCTACGATATCTGTTATGCCCGCTCAAAAGCTTCTCAGATTGACTATCTTGAGTATATTGACGATGTTTACAATTCAGCAAAACTCAGAAGCATTATTGAGGAAGTGACTAATATTATTCAGGCAAAAATAGTCAACATCTCTACCCAGGACTATGATCCCAGAGGTGCAAGCGTAACAGTATTGATCAATGAAGGTCACCATCCTCTGGAAAATGAGATGGTTCTGGCGCACCTGGACAAAAGCCATATCGCTGCACATACCTACCCCGAAAATAACACCAATACCGGAATTGCTACTTTCAGGGTTGATATCGATGTTTCCACCTGTGGAACGATCTCACCGCTTAGAGCGCTGGATTTTCTTATAAGTAGCTTTGATTCAGATGTGGTGCTGATGGATTACAGGGTACGAGGTTTTACTCGCGATGTTAATGGCAGAAAAATCTTTCTGGACCAGGACATCACCTCAATCCAGGATTATATCTCTGATGAGATATTAAACAAATACACTGCTTATGATATTAACATTGTTTCGGATAATATTTTCCACTGCAAAATGATGTTGAAAAACCCCAAGCTGGAGAACTATCTCTTTGGTCCTGAATTGCAGCGACCCAGCAAAAATGAACGCAGTCGGATTCGCACCCTCTTAAAGAAGGAAATGCAGGAGATATTTGAATGCAGAAACATATTCGATCGAGAGTAAATAAAGATCCCCGTTCTTCCAGACGTAGAGTATTTAAAGAAGCTCTTAATCCCAATTTCGGTTTTTACTATACCATAAATAAGACGCTTCAGAAAGGCAAAACCAAATACCAACAGCTCGAGCTGGTTGACACAGATGAGTTTGGCACTGTACTTTTGCTTGATAATATCACCCAGGTTGCAGAACGCAATGAGCCCCATTACCACGAACCCATGGTACATCCTGCTTTCTGTTGCCATCCAAACCCAAGGAATGTGCTGGTGATCGGTGGTGGAGACGGTGGTATTCTGCGTGAAGTGCTGAAATATCCATCGGTAAAAAGAGTAGATCATGCGGAACTGGATGAAAAGGTGATCACTTTTTCCAAAAAGTACCTTAAATCAGTACACAAAGGCAGTTTCGATGATCCCAGGGTGCATGTGCAGGTGGCCGATGGCAGGGCTTTTACCAAACAACATCCGGGTGAGTACGATATAATCATTATGGATATGACCGATCCTTATGGGCCTTCGAAGATGCTTTATACCAGAGAATTTTTCCGCATCGTTAAGCGGGCATTCCGTGATAGCAATGGAATTTTTGTCATGCATTCGGAATCTCCGGTGGCCAGACCCGAAGCGTTCAGTTGTATTCAGAAAACACTGCGTTCCGTTTTTAAGAATGTTAACCCCTTTTACCTCTACATACAAATGTATGCAGTTCTGTGGTCAATAACCCTGTGTTCTGACAATATCGATGCATCGGGAATCAAAGCCCAGACCATCGATAAAAAACTCAAGAAATCCGGTATCGAAAATCTTGAAATTTATTCCGGCCAGACTCATGTGTCCATGCAAGTTCAATTTCCTTATATCAGTCAAATATTGAAGCGGTCTGCCCGTATTATAACAGATGCCAAACCGGATTTCCCAGACAATTTTATTTCCTGACACTTGGAAAGAGAGTAACAAACACTTATGGATTTTGCTAAAGTCCAGGACCTTGTAAAAATACATGGTACTCCTACTCTATTTTTATCAGAAAGCAGACTCAGGGAAAGCTATCGTACCTTGAAGGCTGCATTACCCGGTGTTGTACTTTATTATGCTTTGAAATCGAATGCTTCACCGGAAATTGTCTCTATTCTGGACAGTGAAGACAGCTCTTTTGACATCTGCACAAACGGGGAGATCGAAATTCTCAAATCAGCCAATATCAGTGCTGATAGAACAATTCATACTCATCCGATAAAACGGGATTCCGATATCCGTTTCGCTCTGGATTACGGGGTTAAAATTTTTGTGGCAGACAATGAAGATGAACTTCTGAAATTTCTTCCTTATAAAGACAAGCTGAAGATCCTTATAAGAATGAGCATTCAAAACCCAGGATGTCTGGTTAATCTGTCCCATAAATTCGGGGTAGCTCCGGAGCGGACCTGGGATCTGATTCGAAAGGCAGATGATCTGGGCTTGAGTGTCGCTGGCATCAGTTTTCATGCTGGCTCTCAAAACGAAAGTCCCATGAAGTATATTGAAGCATTGGAATACTGCAGAGATATTTGTACGAAAGCTGCGCTCAGAGGTATAGATATTCAGATAATCGATATTGGAGGCGGGTTTCCTATCAACTATATCACCTCTGTTTTACCTATGGCCAAGTTTTGCAGGCCCATTAACGAATATCTTGAGCGTTATTTCACCAATTATACCATCATTGCAGAACCAGGACGGGTAATTAGCGGCCCTTGTATGACTCTGGCTGCAAAAATCATGGGGAGGTCTCTTCGCAATGGTGTCTGGTGGTATTATCTTGATGAAGGACTTTATGGATCTTTTTCCGGCAAAATGTATGATCATGCCGATTATCCCATGATTTCCGGTAGAAGCGGACGTCGCCACAATTCGGTGCTTGCAGGACCTACATGCGATTCGATCGATGTTCTTTATGAAAATATCAGTCTGCCGCTTATGGAAATTGGTGATCTTCTGGTTTTTAATTCAATGGGGGCATACACAACGGCAAGTGCTTCGAATTTCAATGGCTTTCCAAAAGCGAAAATCGTAGTTGTAGATTAAAAGTGAATGCATTATTATAACTGGAGCCCCCGGATTTTTTCAGGCTCCTTCCTACAAAGAGGTTATCATGAGTTTGAGTTTTCAGCTTGATAGCGGATCCTCTCTTTGGATTCAAAATCTTATTAATGGTGGTCTTTCCGGAATGACAATCAGAGCTAAACACACGGTGTTCTGTGATGCGAGTCCTTTTCAGAAAATCGAGGTGTTTGATACTTACAGCTTTGGCCTGATTTTATGTCTGGGAGGTACAATTGTATTCACTGAATCTGACAGCATTATTTATCACGAAATGATCGTGCATCCAGCAATGCTTATGCATAACTCTCCATCGCGGGTTTGTATTATCGGTGGAGGTGATGGTGGCTGCCTCAGTGAAGTCCTGAAACATACAACCGTAAAAAATGTAGTTATAGTGGAAATTGATAAGATGGTAAAAGATACTGTCGAACGGTTTTTCCCCAATCAGGCAGCGGCTTTCAAAGATCCCAGGGTTCAGGTGGTTTTTGATGATGGTTATCAATATCTTAAATCCAATGAGGAATCCTTTGATATCATAATAATCGATTCTTATGATCCCTGTGGCCCTGTCCAATCACTGGAAACCGCAGACTTTCACCGGTTGGTCTCTCAAAGATTGGCTACCGATGGAATCGCAGTATTCCAGACCGATTCTCCTATAATAAAAGGAGAATTTTTGAGAAAAACTATTCAAAGTGTCTCGCCCTTTTTTCAATTCAAAAAAACTTATCTCTGCTCGATGCGTTCATTTCCTGAAGGGGTCTGCAGTTTCCTTTTATGCAGCCAGAAGGATAAAATTTTTGATGAATTCGATTCTGACAGATATGAATCTCTGAAAGAGGGTTGTTACTATTATAACCAGGATATTCATAGGGGGGCCTTTTTGTTACCTCAATATGTAAAAAACCTGGTTAATTGATAGAAAAGTTTATAGATCCGTCTTCAAGTGTCTTCTTAATCCAATAATAGGGGACTTGACCGGAAGCTCTAAATCCCATGGCCATAAGGTTAAGATTTGTAACACATTGAATTGAAGGGTGTAACGCATTCCCGCCCCTTAAATCTCCCAATGTACATCGGGAGACTTAAGAACGGAAAAGACCCCGGAATCAAGTTCAGTTACATCATGAGATCTTAAAGTCCCCCATCGGGGGATTTAGAGGGCGGGGGACTTAGGAGCCGATTTAGAGGGCAATGCAAACAAATATCAGACAATACAAAGAAATAAATTGGGGCTTGCAATGTATTTTGGCGTGAAATATCTTGGTAATATAAGTTCTATAAATTCCTGCCTGAGTGCCCCATGGAATTAATTAAAGCTTTATGGATTTTGATCTTTTTTCTTTTTTCTCTGACTTTGATTTTTCTTTGGAGCAAAATTTACGTTCTTTTTAAAAGAATAGAGGCATTGAGTGCTTTGCTCAAGAAAGCAACAGATCTGGATAATGAGTTTTTAAAACTCAGCAGATCTGAAGAAAAGTAGAGCTCTTTGAAATGCTTGGGTACAGATAGAAGCACATCGAATGTATGGGGCTATGGCTTAATGAGAAAAACACTACAATTATTTGCTGAAGAGAGGAGGCTTATTGCAGCAAGAAAAATTACCGCATTTTTTTTAAAAAATTTGAATCTTGATCAGGTGCATATACAATTATTCAAATCATTACTCGCAATCTAATGTTAGGCAATCAGAGATTGCAGATAAGCGTGCCCACAAAACACCAATAAATAAAGTCAGCTATGCACTGATATTAAAAAACATTATGGAGAAGTAAAAATATGACAGAAGCAGCAATCATCACGACTCTGATAGTCGTTATACTGCAAATTATTACTATTTCACTGCTCAGAAGTACCAGAAAAATGGTACGGGAGTTTGCAGAAAAGAAAACAGGAAATTCTTTCAATAACGAAAGAAAAGATCGGGATCCACGACAGAATCAAAGACGTTCGGGTACCGATAACAAAAACCGATCACAGATGCATGGTAACGCTAACGCTACAACCGCAACTGCTGATCCGGTAGAGAAATCATTGAGAGACATCAATTTGAAGTTAAAAAATGCCGAGCGTGACCAGGAGTTTGCTCGCAGAAAAATTCAGGATAATTTCTCCAAAGACACCAATCGCCGGCGGGATGGCGGTAAAAATGGCAGAGATCAAAGACGAGGTGATCGTCGCTCAAACTGGAACGAAAAAAATTCCAGAAGAGATAATCCTAAAACTATGGTTGAGTCTCAGATCAATGCAGAAAATGAAGAGATTAGCAAGCCAGTCGAAACTCCAATTCAGGAAGTATCAAAAGATATTACTCCAGTTGCACCAGAACTAGTTCCAATTGATTTCGGAACTGAAGAAAACCTGCAACATGGAAGAAAATTTGCACCGAAAAGAAAATTCTTGTCTGAAGAAAACACTGCAGGAACTCCAGAACCTGCTCAGGAACAATTCACTCAGGAAAAAACTGATTCTACTGAAAAAACCGTCGAATCAGAAATAAAATTCGGTCGCAGATAAAAAGACCATTTTTTCAGAAAAATACAGGGTCGGAAAATTTTTAGATTTTCCGACCCTTTTTTTTATTTAGGTTCACTTAAGTATCTCAATAAGATCGATATCAAAAATCAGATCCTGACCCGCCAGCGGATGGTTGGCATCCAGAGTAACTGTGCCATCTTTGATATCGATGATGGTCATAATAAAGGTTTGCCCCATTTCATTTGCTACTTTCACCTGTTTGCCAATCTCCGGATCAAGAGCAGCAGGAAACTGATCTCTGCTGATAGTCGCAACCAGTTCATCCAGATGAGGTCCGTATGCTTCGTCTGAGGAAACTTCTATTTTTTTATGCTGACCAATATCCATACCAATGATTGCATTCTCAAAACCTGGAATTACCATTCCCTCACCTATGGTAAATTCTATAGGTATCTGACCTGAACTATCAAAGATAGTATCATCTTTGAGCTTGCCTACATAAAGAACCCTTACTGTATCGCCTTTTTTAGCTGTCATGGTAAGCTCCTTGTTTAATTAAACCAGGAAGCTCCGCACACCCAGCATCCTATAGGGTAGAATTCTCTTGTTTTAAGAGCCTATAATGATTACGCTGCAGTGGTCCGGGAAGTATTGAAATTTAGAAAGCCGTTCCAATCCTCAAAGAATAAACAAGCGGAAGGGGTAACCCGCGATTTCCTTTCAGCTCTATTAGCAAGTCCAGTCGTCCCGATACCATCAGGATAAATGGAAAAACACTCGAAGAGATGGCTCCCAATTCCAGACCTCCGAAAATGCCGCCACTGTTTTCCCTGTGAGCTCTAAGATAGCCTGGACCCAAAGAAATTGAACCAAAAGGCATTATAAATGTATAAAAGGGATAATAGAGAGCACTTACAGTGGCATCCAAAAGAATCGCATCTTCAAACTCCGTCAGTATTTCCCCAAATGCACCCACAGAAAAACCATCTCTTAATTGCCAAAAACGTCCCAGGAAAAAATCGTAAGCTAATTGCCTTGTTCCGATATTGTCAAAATAGGAGGTTCCAAAGCCTGCAATGAAGTATCTGAGCTTTGGTGGCTCGATGAGTTTTTGTTCCATTGTTAAAAAGTTTTCCCGCTCTCCATCTCCGTTCTCTTTTCTCAGTGAATCGATAAAATCACCGCAAGAGATTATTGTGTCTGCCAATAGCTCCTGAGCACAGAGCATCTGGCAAAAAGGCAGTAGCAGTAATAGAATGGTTGTAAGAATAGTTATCATTTTTCCAATTGTTTCTCTTTATGAAGATGCAAAGAATACACCACAAAGAGATTAGCTCATTACTTTGACATGAAATTTGCAGAAAAATTATTCAAAGCAGTTTCGTGCACTCTGACTAAGGGCAAAAGCTGTGAATTAAATTAGCTATTGCAAATCATCTGGCGGGGAATCTATGAATTTTAACCAGAAATCCACTTTAATTAATACCATCAGAAATACGGCTTATCCTTTGAGCAATGACCCTAAAAGCTATTATCCCCTCTTGGACCGCATAGCAGATGCGCATTTCGTTTTGTTGGGAGAAGCAACTCACGGAACCAGCCAATTTTACACTGCCCGGGCACAAATCACCTCTTTATTGATTAAAGAAAAAGGGTTTAACGTTATCGCTATTGAAGCCGATTTTCCGGAGGTGCAGCCAATCAATCAGTTTCTCAAAAGTAATCAGATCCGTAATTCCGCTGCTGAAAGTTTAGACGGTTTCAGACGATTTCCCGTGTGGATGTGGAAAAATAAAGAGATGCTTTCTTTTATTGAGCAGCTTAAAAGTATTAATCTGCAAAAGTCCCCCGAAAGCAAGGTCGCATTCTATGGGCTGGATCTTTACAGCATGTACTTATCAATCGAAGCGGTGATCTCCTATCTGGATAAAGTCGATCCGGATGCTGCCGCAATGGCCAGAAAACGCTATGCCTGTTTTTACCGTTACGGTAATGACGATGATTCCTACGGACAGGCTATGAATTATGTTAAAGAAAACTGCCAAAAACAGGTGATCGAACAACTTTTGGAGCTGCAGAAAAAAAGAAACGAGTACCTGCAGAAAAATAACCTTCAGGGAAACGAGGAACTCTTTTATGCAGAACAGAATGCAAAAGTGGCTAAAGATGCCGAGCAGTATTACCGCGAGATGTTCAGCAGAAGAGCAAAAACCTGGAATCTGAGGGATCTTCACATGGCTGATATGGTTGAGGAGGTGAGTAATCATATAAAAAAAATCAACGGATCAGCTAAAATTGTTGTTTGGGCACACAACTCTCATGTGGGCAATGCTCTGGCCACTGAATTCTCAGAAAGCGAAGAGCTCAGTCTGGGCCAATTGGTCCTTTACAGACACTGGGGAGATTGCTATCTGGTTGGTTTTACCACATATAATGGTACTGTGGCAGCAGCATCGCAATGGGGAGCAAAAGTGGAAAAGAAAACCTTAAATCCGGCTATTGATGGAAGCTATGAAGAGCTGTTCCATAACACCGATATTAAAACCTTCCTGCTTGATTTTAATGATCTTCCCTCTGATTTGGAAGCATTTAAACAGAATCATCTGGAACGGTCGGTGGGAGTGGTTTACACTCCCGAATCCGAGAGAGTGAGCCACTATTTTAACGCACGTATGGCGGATCAGTTTCATGCTGTGATCCACATTGACAGTACCAGTGCTGTTGAACCATTATTCTAAAAAAATCTCACTTTCTGATTGTGACTCAATGGCAATTTTATTTCTTTCGGTATTATTGATATAGCCGAAAAGGACCTTTTCTATCTTACCCTGCTCCAGAACTCATTAATTATTTCTGTCAATTTGTCTCCATAAATTTTTTGAGCGTTATCCCAGGACTGGTCCGCTAACAGCTTAAAGAAATTCTGCTTTCCCCCTTCAGTCAGAAGATGCTGAATAAATGCAGCAGCCAGAGAGTAAGAAAACTCAGATGAAAGTCCTCCGAATGCCCGGTCGGATTTCCATAACTCCTCAATTGAAATGGTTTTGTCGGGCAGAAAATTTCGGACCTCTTCAAACTGATCTTCATGAGTCAAATTGAAATGAGTAGCCACTCCCTCGTTTATAAATGCAGAAACATACCTGACTGTGTCTACCGCATAGTGGGTAATGATATGAGTCATTTCATGACCACGAGTCTGCATGTAACGGGTGTGAACTACCAGCAGCTCAGGAATGGCAAATCCACCTGCATGTTTTGGATTTCCAGGGAATTTAACATAATCGTTCCATACAAAAAAATCGATTTTTCCGGGAATTTCAGCATTGAAAAAATCATTAATCGTGTCAAATGACAGTTGCATCATTTGAGCAAATTGCTGCGGTGATCGGAGTTTGGTTCTTTTATGGAACAGAAAATTAAAATTAGAAGTTTCGATTCTTTTCCATCGTTTATAGAAAGGAGAATCGGAGGTCAAATTCATATATTGTCTGGCTGTAGCTACTACGTTTTTAGTGGCTCTGGTTTCAATTACCTCCTTAAAAAGAGTAACTGCTTTATCTTTCTCTTTTTTATATAGGTATGCCTTACCCAGATAAAAAGTGTTCCAGGCCTTCATCCATTTTGGAATGTTATGAGGTGATTCATAAACCGACTTCAAATAAGGAATAGCCCTGTCGTATTGATTGAGGTCAGCGTATGCCCTACCTTCATAAGCCTTTACCCAGGCAGAATCCACACCACTGGCAAGTAGAGAATCTGCTGTGTGAATTAACCTGGAATATTCTTTATTGTCATACAATCGCAGGAGTATATCAAAGCTGTTGCCGAAAGCAATTGATATTGCACAGATCAGAATCATTCCTGTTTTTTTCATTAAATCCCTCCTGTTTTTTCTGTGAAGACCAAAGATCTTAAGCGATAACGGTTTCCGATTCAATCAGATAATTAAGTTATTATAGTAAGCTGATTGATCTTTATTTCTGAACCAGTTCTTAAGCGTGGATGAAGTGTATCCAATCCGATAGAATTTTGTAGATTAATATTATAAATTAATAAGGGTGTGTCGTAAAAAAAACCCTATTTCCAGTCTTGTATAGAAGAGGTAACGATGGTAAATAAAAGTCAATTCATCAGACTATTAGTGTTGCTCTTATCATGCCAATACGTTTCTGCTGAATCGTTCACCTGGGGGACTGTGACCATGGGTGGAGGTGGCTTTGTTTCTGCTATTATTACCTCAACAACCAAAAAGAACCTTATCTATGCCAGAACCGATGTCGGAGGGGCGTATCGATGGAACGAAGCAGACCAGTCATGGATTCCACTGAATGACTGGCTTGATCCCAACAATAACGGCATATTTGGAATCGAGGCGCTCGCCATAGATCCTTCCAATCCAAATCGTCTGTATATGCTTGCCGGAACCGAATACTGGAATGATGGAAAAACTATGATTCTTCGCTCGGATGATTATGGAGACACATTCGATACCATAAACGTGACTGCAATGTTTAAAGCACACGGCAATGGCTACGGCCGTCAGAACGGCGAACGGCTGGCGGTTGATCCTAATAACCCGGATATTCTTTTTTGTGGAACCCGTAAACACGGATTATGGAAAAGCACAGATCGTGGTTCCACCTGGTCACAAATCTCATCTGTTAAAGCTCCTTCCAGTAATGAGGGAATCTGTTTTGTTCTCTTTGACAAAAATCGATCTTCGGGCGGAGTCACCCAGCGTATCTATATCGGTATGTCGGTAACAGGTGATAACCTTTACGTCTCAGATGACGCCGGTTCTTCCTGGGACCTTATTGCACTGCCCACTCTATCAAAAGCGGTGATGCCTCAGCGAGCGGTTCTTACTCCGGGTGGCAGGTATCTTTATTTAACAACCGCAAATGGAGCCGGACCCGGTTTCGGCAATAACACTACAATTACAAGAGGTGCATTGCTTCGTTATGACACAAAAGAAAAAAGCTGGAAAGATATCTCACCTGAAAACCTGATCGATGATCCGCCAAACCCCGAATATCCCGGGCAAACTATCTGGGATGCCCATTTAGGCGGATATGGCGGAATTTGCATGGATATAGCAGATTCCAATCATCTGGTGGTCTCAACGATCAACACCTGGAAACCCCAGCGATGGAACAACTCGACACGTGCAGGATGGGGAGACAAGATCTTCTCCACCACCGATGGCGGTTCTACCTGGATCAGTGTGTTTGGTGATATTGCTGATGATGAAATAAGCAACATCCCTGAAGATGCACCGGTTGCAGTGCTGGACAAAAATGGTTATAACTGGATTGAAGGAGAAGCTATTCACTGGGCAGGGAGCATCGAATTGGACCCATTCAACCCAAAGCGGGTGTTTGTTACATCAGGGAACGGGATTTTCATGACCGACAACTTCTCACCTGGTAAAAGGTTTACATGGAAATTCATGGTAAAGAATCTTGAAGAGACGGTTCCAGAAGATCTGGTAAGCATACCGGGAGGCCCGCTTATAACGGTCATTGGTGATTATGATGGTTTTGTGCATACAAATATCACTCAGCCTGTTAAGGGTAGACGTCATCAGCCTCAGATCGGTTCAACAACAGGAATCGATTATGCTGCAAAAAATCCGGCAGTGGTGGTAAGAGTGGGTGGTAACGATAAAGCTGAGACTGACAAAGATTATGTTTTCCCTCTTTATTATTCTACAGATACCGGAAAAACCTGGACTAAATTTAAAACACATCCGGATCCGCAACAGAACTACAAAGGAAAAATCGCCATATCGGCTGATGGTAAAGTGGTGCTGTGGAATCCTGATGGTAAAAACACTCTGCTTCGTACAGATGACTGGGGCGAAACCTGGACTACAAGTAGTGGTATCTCTGCGCACAAATGTTTTCCTACTGCTGATCCTGTAAATCAGGATGTGTTTTATGCGATTGGAAGCGGTGTGTATAGAAGCACTGACAGGGGCAAAACTTTTACCAAAGTTGGAGGGTCTGAATTCTCCTCTACAACCGATATGCAGGTGACCCCGGGCAGGGAGGGACATCTCTGGGTGACCGGATATTCCTGGGATGGAATCTATGGAGGATTTCTGGCCAGATCAACCGATGGCGGTGTGACTTTTACGATGATCGATCCCGAAGCTGATCCGGTATATACTCAAAGAGTCATACACAGCGAAGCGATCGGTTTTGGAAAAGAGGCTCCTGGATCTTCTTATCCTGCTATTTACATGTACGGTACTATAGAAGGTGTCAAAGGTGTCTGGCAATCGATCGATGAAGCAAGAAGCTGGGTCCGTATCGATGATGACAGGCATCAGTTTGGTGATCTTTCCAATGGCAATTTTGTCCGCGGCGATGCAAATATCTTTGGTGTGGTGTATAGAAGCACTGCCGGCAGAGGAATCGCTGTGCGTTACCCGTTCTCTGTATCTACTGTACAAAAAAACAATCGCCCGGGGACATCTTTTCATATTGTTGACCGGAGAATTAACTCCGGTTACTTCCTCTGTAATTACACACTCGATGGCAGACTGGTGTCAAGGATACAGGTGAATCGTCGAATTCTTTCAATACCAAATTCTTCCAGAAAGGTGCAGGGGGTTACAGTCTCGGTTTTGAGAGATAACCAGAATAGAGTATTGAAAACAAAAAAAGTACAAACGATACGCGGAAAAACATCGAAATAAAGTGAATCCTGAATAAAATGAATTTTAAAACTGCCATAGTGATGCTTTCTACAGTGTTCTTTTTCCAGATGACATTCAGCAGCGATATCCATCTTTCTGGAATAGTGCTGAATGAGCATGATCAGCCGGTATTCGGTGCCAGAGTGTCTCTTTATATAAGAGATTCCTTGAGCACACTCACAGATCAAAATGGAAAATTCGAGCTTACCGAAGGTTCGATTCTTTCTTCGATCAATAAAAAAACTGGAAAACTGCCTTTTGTCACCCAGAATGGATCTGTACTGAAATTCGATCTTAAGCCAGGTTCTCATGCAGAAGTAATAATCTATGATTCTAAAGGCAGTAAGGTTTTCCGATCACCTGTTATTGCAGGTGTTAATGGAAACAATACAATTCGACTTCCTCTGGCTGATATGACCTCAGGAGTTTATTTGACGGTAGTAAATTGCCGGGAGATTAAGGCAGTAATCCGAAATGTGATATGTGCAAATGAAGTTCATTGCGGAAAACCAGATGTTATCGGTGGTAACAGGGAGTTTTTACGCAAGCTTTCCCAAACTGAAGAATTCAGAGACATACTGATAGTTTCTGCTGAAGGGACACAGACTGTTCGTAAGGCAATCACTGCTTCAGTCCAGAAGGAAATAAAAATAAAACTCATGCCTACAGGTGTGGGACATGTTACCCCAGGCATTCCAGTTTTTACCGATAAAGGCGGTATTGGTGATGTTACCACTTATGGTTCGCCCAGCGATCCGGAATTTTCTCAAGGCGGAGCCTGCAATTATGGATCGACGGGAATTCATTATTATGCTGCAATAAATGTGAATCAATTTCCGGGTGATCTGGGAGGCCAGTGGCAGGGCGGGCAGATTTGCGGAGCGTGTGCGCGGGTGCTTGTACGAACAAGAGATGGAGAAATCCGTAGTACAGTTCTACGTATTATGGATAAATGCCCGGATGACAACTGTGGAATAGATCTTGGTGGTGCTCCGGCAGGAGAGATAATGAAAGATCAGCCGGGCCGATACTCCGGAGAGTGGGAATGGGTCAGTTGTGAAGGAGCGCAAGGGGTTTCGGACGGACCTCCATCATTGCATGTTAAGGAAGGAAGCGGGAAATGGTGGTCACTGGTTCAGGTTCGCAACGGTCCAGGTGCAGTCCTGGAAATAAGAGCCAGAAAAGCATCCGAAGGAGAATGGCAGAGTCTTTCATGGGCTACCGAAGCAGAGAATTTTTTAAGTGTACCGGTTGAAATACTTCAGGATAGTGACGAATGGGAACTGGAGGTGATTTGGAGAACTGGGGTGAGTGGTTTTTTAAGGATAGCGGGAGAGAAGCTGGGGGTTGAGGAGGCGGCTTATGAGTTGGAGATGAATGCCATCAGGTAACTTTTCGCATGCTGGCAATTATTCAACATACCATCCGTTTTCATAACCAGCATACTCCGCAGGACATTCATTTTCTTTCTCAATCTCTACCCGAAAGAAGATGCTTCCTGGTATTTTCTGGATATCGTAGATTTTCCCGCTCCATGCTTTTTCAACATCAGTACTGTCTTTGAATTTCTTTATGAAAATGGTTTTCACACCGGATTTTAGCTGGTCAGGCTTTGCCTTTTTTACCATCTTGGGTGGGTATGAGGTTAGGTACCCCTTTATTTTGTCCCAGTGATTTGGAAAGTCGGTGATCATTACAAAAAGCATGTTGTCTTCTGCTCTCTAAAATATACCTACACCTCATCAGCCTGGCAGAAGCTGACTGCATGGTAGCCAAAAAACACCTTGTTAAGCCGTTTTATCAAAAATAAACCTTCCCATAAAAAATTGAACAGGAATTTTTAACGTAAAACATCTCTTTTTGAAATTTTAACGCGAGTTTATAATGTATAAGATCTCCTTTAGAAAAAATATCGGGATTTTTTATGAAAAAAGATCTCCTGAAAACACATGAACAGGTTTTTTTGGAAAAAAAAGGCCTTATTTAAACACCGGAATGGTTTTTTTGGAAAAAAATGCTTTCTTCGTAATAAAAAAGCTTAACAACAGGGTATTTCTCGCGTTTCTTTTCCATATAGTTAAGATTTTTTCCTCATTATCAACGACAAAATGCCGATCTGTTAAGATTTATTGCTCCTTGTTAAGCTTTCGGGGCGATTTTTTCAACTTTTTTCTGTTTAATTACCGGAAAAAAATAACATTGGTGAAGAGATTCATTAAAAAGTGGTTAAAAATGAAAAAAAGAGAAGTTTTACACTCTGTTTGTGACATTAAACTGGTTTTGGAAACCTCCGATGTAACCTGGATTAAAAAAGAGTTTATGTTTGACCTTAATTTTTATGTAGTTGATGAATTTTAACGAGCGTGGTCTCATTCTTGTAAAACTACTCCTCTGGCATTTATTTTTTCTTCAACCATGAAACAAAAACATAACAACTGGTTCATGCGTGTTTTCAGCTACCCCGTTGTTGTTAAAGAACTTCTGATGTCATTTGTTCATGAAGACTTTGTTAAGGATCTG
>Ga0209510_1000269_pt1 | contig 76770 bp, 73 predicted proteins | sample BiotimSIPDNA_FD_185749 | JGI IMG/M metagenome (GOLD analysis project Ga0209510, IMG submission 185749) | Anaerobic biogas reactor microbial communites from Washington, USA - Biogas_R1 time_0 SIP DNA (SPAdes) (version 2) | ecosystem: Engineered > Bioreactor > Anaerobic > Unclassified | place...
GTTCCATTGTATTGCAACGTATCCCTTTTAAAAATCTGGCTTCGGTTGGGGGGTGTTTGAAAAGCATAAATCAGCATCGCCGAAGGCGATTCCCATTATTTTTACCCACAAATTATTCCGAAGAGCCGATTTATTTTTGATCTTTGATTTGTCATTTTCATTTTTGACCTTTTATTTTTGATTTTTCGTCGTTCATTATCGGGCGATCTTTACAGTTAAAAATTATTCCGTTTTTTTCATTTTTTTGCCCCGTTTGTTTGCCCCCCCCTGTTTTGTTTCTTACATTTTCAGTGGTAAGACAAAGCGGCACACAGCAACACGCCGCGAGCGATCTTTAACAATTGAATATCGGCCTGAAACCAGAAGTCAGAAGACAGAAGACTGATGGGCTAAAGCCCATCCTACGAACTAAGAACTACGAACTACGAACTAAAAAACAGGTCTGCCGCGGCAGCCAATATGATGGCCGTCCTACCGATCACCCAGCGACGCACGGCGTCGGGGCGAAGAACAAACCGTTCTCTTCGGCCGCAACTCGATTTTCCGCAGGCAGATAACAGAAACCACAGATTTCACAGATAACACAGATTAATAAAAGCAAAAAATTAAATCGGTGAAATCTGCGTAATCTGTGGTTTCAAGTAAAACTCAACACGAAACAGGTTATGTACAAACGATACCGAAAACAGACACACAAGAAAAAGAAAGGGTAGTACAATGAGAAAGCACAAAGGGTTTACACTGGTAGAAATTCTGATCGTGGTGGTCATCCTGGGCATCCTGGCGGCCATCGTCATCCCTCAGTTCAGCGAGGCCAGCACCGAAGCCAAGCTCAACAGCTCGATGAGCAGCTTGCAGACGCTGCGGTCGCAGATTTCGCTGTACAAAATCCAGCACAATGACAATCCTCCTTGTCATGGAACATTTGACGAGGCAACATTTATAAGTCAGCTCGAACAATATTCAGACGCTGCTGGAAACACACAAGCAACAAAAGATGCTACCCATATTTATGGACCTTATGTCCAGTCGGTTCCCAGAAATCCCTGGAACAATTCGTCTACCATTTCGGACACAGATGCAGAAGATGTCGGCTGGGTTTATGATGCTAAAACAGGCAATATCCATCTGGCCGTCAGCGACGTAACCAATACGACTGCAAAGGAAACTCTTGTTGAAAACGGTGCGGCACTTGGTACTACTGATGGATAATTAAAAGCTGAAATGTCAAAATAAGCCGGCCGGTCCGCACTCACGCGGCCGGTCGGCTTTTTTCTTTGACGATTGGCCTTTCAGGCCGGAATGTAAAAGCACGAAGCATTAAGCACTAAATCATAAACAAGATCAAAATGAAAAAAAAGGAAATTCAAAACGTTTTGAATTTCTGATTTTTATATTTTGAATTTGTTTAGGATTTAGAATTTAAAATTTAGAATTTTCCATAAGACAAGGAAAAGAACCATGAGGACCAACCATCGATTTTCGGTGCCTGAAGTCGTGATCGTGGCGGCGGTGCTGGGGGTGGTGTCGGTGATGACACTTCCCAAGTTCAGCCAGGCCGGGACGGATGAGCGGCTCAATACGCTGTGCGAAACGCTGCAAAGCGTCCGCTCGCAGATCACGCTGTACAACCTCCACCACGACGGGCGATGGCCCGCGCAGGTGAATTTTGTCGAGCAGATGACCGGCACAACCAACATTAACGGGACGGCCGATCCCCTCGACGGCGCGGTGCTCTTCGGGCCTTATCTGGACTGCGTCCCCGTCAATCCCTTCACCGGCGGCAACTCGATCACCGGCGGTGACTGGCGGTATGACGAACGAACAGGCCGATTCGCCGCCGACGACGACGGCGTCACCTGCGGCATTCGGCACATAGATTTGTGATGCGGCAGTCTAACCATGAAGCACAGGAAGAACATGAAGAAAAAAAATAATCATTAAACCCTTCATGTCCTTCCGTTCTTCATGGTTAAATTGATGTTAGCGATATAACAGGCGAGACGATGAGACGAGAACGGAGACAATCCGGATTTTCGCTGCTGGAGGCGATGATGGCCTCGGTACTGCTGGCCGCCGCGACGGCCGGGGTGCTCTTGCCCATCGTCGCCGCCGCTAATGCGCAGACCGACGCCCAGCGCCGCGTCATCGCCACACGCTTTGCCGCCGACGTTATCGAGCAAATGGAGGCAATGGAGGCCGGGGCCCTATCCAGCCCTGACCATTATACCCAGTCGGCGGCGAATCTGGCTTATACAGACCCCGTCTATCAGGGTTTAAGCGTTACGATTACAACCGAAGATGTCGATGTCGAGGGAATCTCGCTGATCTTATTGACCGTTGAGGCCTTTGACAACAACCGCCCTATGACGACACTCAAAACGCTGCTGGGCGCGAAATGATCGGATATGTAATGATATTAAACCATGAAGTACAGGAAGAGCATGAAGATAATAATTGATATAAAATCTTCATGTGCTTCATGACCTTCATGGTAAATTTTACTGTTAATAGAGTTGGTGAAATTTGTGGTTTCTAAACGTAAACAACAGGGTATCGCACTGGCTGACCTGCTGATCGGGCTGATGATCGGGTCGATTGTGCTGGCGGCGGCGGCGACGATGGCGGATGCGATGAGCCACGGCAAACGCGCTACCGAGCAGATGGCCCGCTCGTCCAACTATCTGGCACAGGTGCATATCCGACTGGGCGACCTTGTGATGCGGGCCGAAAGCGTTGCCCCCCGCGACGGCGGCGGCGTGCTGCTGACCTATGCCGATGGACGGATGGCCGAGCTGTATTCGGATAACGAAAACCGTATTGTAATCGCCGAAAACGGTGAAATCGCCTCCTTTTTGTCCGACCCTGCCCAGACGGCCGTCAGTATTACAGCGATTGACCTTCATCGCGCGGCCATAACGTTCGATATAGAAGGCACCGCTTATACGATGACGGCCACCCGGCGAGGCGGCATCAAAGAAAATTAAAGATCAAAGATCAAAAATTAAAGATGTGGATTCGGCCTTTGGCCGAGACTGAAAATAATGTTAAATGTTAAATGTCAAATGTTAAATGTTCGAGATACACGCTTTGGTGTATTGTGCGTTAACAGGCTAAAGCCTGAACTACGAACTAAGAACTACGCACTAAGAACTCATCGACGACGGGGGATGGCGCTGCTGACGGTGCTGTTTATTGTCGCGGCGGTGATGACGGTGTCGCTGGGGATATTGTACCGGGCGGACCTGGCCGCGGCCGGCGGGCACAACTACGCCCTGCGGACACAGGCCGACTATATCGCCTGGGCCGGGCTGGAACACGCCCGCGCATTGATTGTGGTCGATCCGGACAACCCCGATACCGATGCGACGTTTGCACTGGAGGACGAAGCTCAATTCTTTTACATCCTGCCGTCGATAGCCGACCCCAACAAAACCGACCCGTCCCTATGGCAATACGAAGTCGCCTGCGAAGTCTATTACATCAAAAGCTCCATCACACAGCCTTACAGTAAGCTGACCGCCTCCGTCCTGTACGATCCCAACGAGCTGAACACTCCCCGCACCCGCTTGACGCATATTCGTCGTACACAATAGCGTCCCATAATCTTCGACCCGCAAACATCTATACCCCTGTTTTCTACTTCCCTTTGATTACGTATTGAAGCGTCCCTGCCCTGATTTATTTTGTATGTTTTAAGTGCATGGCCCATCTTGTGGGCAAAACCGCATTGGCAACACTGATAATCGCTGTCTGCACAACACAGGGTGACGACACAATCGAACGGCCAATGCCGTTAATTATGCAGCAAGGCGGATTCGGGCAGCGTTGAGCCTTGCCCGCGAGATGAATTCGAAAGACGCCGATTAAGCAGCCCCGGCCAAATGACGAAATGATGGCCGGACTGTTATGAACTGAAAGGCGATGGTATGGTTGAACCGAAACAGAGAACACTGAACGGACATACGGCGGCGTTTACGCTGATTGAGATCATCGTCGTTGTAGTGATTCTGGCCGTTGCGGCCCTCATCGCGGTGCCGATGATGTCCAGCGCCGCCGATATCCAGGTGCGCAGCGCCGCCAATCGACTGGCGGCCGATCTGGAATACGCCAAGAACATGGCTATCACACACCAAAAGCCCTATACGGTCATTTTTGACAACAGCGCGACGAATTCAAACGGTTATGAAATCCAGAACAGTGACGGCATCATCACACACCCCGTCAGCCAACAGGAGTATGACATCCGATTTTCCGCCGAGCGCAGTATCTCACGGGTGCGCATCTCCACGACCGGCGTTGCGATTGACCCCGATGATAATACAAATGCTGTTACCTTCGATTATCTGGGAACGCCGCACAGCGGCCTGACGACGGGGACGCCCCTCAACAGCGGGCAGATTACGCTGCGGGATTCGGCGGCGAGTTTTTCGCTGATGGTCAACATTGAACCCATGACGGGATATGTAACGATTGAATAGCCTTTACTTGAGGCAGGATATACGGAATGCTTGATTTTTTGTTCCAACAGGACACGCGCCCCATCGGGCTGGATATCGGTCATACGATGATCAAGATGATCCAGCTCAGTCGTCAGGGCGAGAGCTGGCGCGTCGATGCCGCCGAGGAAGCCGATCTGGATCCGCATCTGGAGCCGGGGTCGGACGCTTGGCGCACCGCGGTCATTGAGGCGCTGCGCGGCGGTCTGCATCGCGGAAGCTTTGCCGGACGCCAGGTCGTCTCGTGTCTGCCCGGCGACGTCCTTAAGATCAAGAGCCTGCGTCTGGACACCGCCGACCCTGACCAAATTGAGGAGATCATTTTCAGCGATGTGGCCCCGCGATTCGGGCTGGATGCGACGCTCGATGAGATTCGCTATCACATCGCCGGGACGGTTTATCAGGGGGACGACATCAAAAACGAAGTCATCTTTTTCGGGATCGACCGCGATCAACTGGCCGCTCATATCGATTTGCTTGAGCAGTCCGGGCTGGAACCGGTGGCGATTGAGACTGTTCCGGGTGCGTTGTTCCGCAGTTTTCAGGCGACGCTTCGCCGCCGCGAGGATCAGGACGTGGTCAGCGTGTTTGTCGATCTCGGCTCAAAATACACCACTGTGATTATCGGACGCGGCCAGGAAATGGCCTTTATAAAGCAAATTCCCCTGGCCGGGCGGCAGTTCAGCGAACAGGTGGCCTCGCGGCTGGGCATCTCGCTGGAAGAGGCGATGCGGCTTCGCACCCGCCTGCACGGCGCCGAGGCCGAAGGCATCGAGCCGGAAACGGCCCAGGCGGTACGCGATGCGATGACGACGGTGGTCGATGAACTGGCGCACGAGATTTCGCTGTGCTTTAAATATTACGCCGTGACGTTTCGCGGGCGTCGGCCCAGCGAGGCGGTGTTCGCCGGCGGCGAGGCCTACGAGCCGGCGCTGATGGAGGCCCTCAAGCGTCATCTGGGCGTCGAAATTCGGATCGCCGAACCGCTGCGGGGGTTTGATCTGGCCCGTGCGGGATTTGACCGGCGGCATAATCCTCAATTGTGTGAATGGACCATCGCGGTCGGGCTGGCGCTGAAGGGCTTTGAACACATGTCCCCCTTCCAGCCGGAATCGCAAATAAGCGGAAGTGTCGAATGAAAGAGCTTGACTTTATACCGGATTGGTATCGCGCCGATCGCCAGCGCAAGCGGCGACGCCATCGCCACTGCGTCCTGTTTGGGCTGGTCGCGGCGCTGATGGCGGCGTGGAGCTTTATCGTCGGCCAATCCGTCAGCGGCCTGTCCGCGGAAACGCAGGCGATTGAGATAACCCTTGAAAAGGGACGTCAGGCCGTTCAGGATGCGCTGGCAATGGAACAGGAAATTGCGGCGCTCGACCGGCTGGCCCGGATTCTTGAGGCGCTGACGCCGCGTACGACGCTCAGCGCGATACTGGGCGAATTGTCGCAGTGTGTCGAGGAACAGATTGTGTTTAGCCAGGTGGCACTGACGCAGGAACCCATTTCCGACGATACGGGCAAAATGGCATCCTCGCCGGGCGGCCTGGTCCGTCTGGGGGCGACCAAACCCGCCGAGGCGTCATCGCTGCCCGACGCCCCCCAGCGCACGCGTGTCACGCTGATCGGGATCGCCGCCGGCGGCGCCGAGGTGGCGCAGTTGATCAACCGGCTTGAAACAAGCCACTATTTTGACCGCGTTTCGCCCGTGTATTCGCGGGCCAAAAAAGTCGGGGCTAAAGAGGTCACCGAGTTTGAAATTACCTGTACGATAGCGGATTATCAGGTGAAAAGGTAAACGATGCGACGTTTTGACAAACAAGAAACGGTTCTGTTGGCCGGCGTGCTGTTGTTGGCTGCGCTGCTGGGGGTGTTTCGATACCTCCCCCTGCTGCGGCAGCGGCAGGCGCTGGATCAAACCATCGAACAGAACCGCCAGACGCTCGAGCAGATTCAGACCCAGAGCGCTCGGCTGGACGAACTGACCGCTCAGCTTACGCACAAGCAGGCACAGGCGGCGACATTCGATGCCCGGATTCCGACCGGCAGAAGTTTTGCCGATCTGTGGCGGCAGATTGCCGACCTGATGAACCAGTGCAATCTGACTGATCAGCTTGTCCAGCCCGGCCGCGCGGTCGAGACCGACCATCTGGGAACGATCCCCCTGACGCTGTCGTGCAGCGGAACCATGCAGGACTTGTATGCCTTTTTACAAACAATCGAGCAGTGGGATCGGCTGATACGGTTTGACAAAATCGAGCTGACCAATGACAGCGCGTTCGGCGGCGGCGTCAAACTCAGCGGCACGGCACAGCTTTATTATCAGCCAGACCCCAAAGGATAATAAGAAACAATGACACGTTTAGCGTACAACAAAAACAGACCGCCGGCGGCAGGCCGTTCCCTGCAGTCGCTCAGTCCCAAGACCATCGCCGCGATTGCCTTGATGGCGGTGATGGGGCTGCTCTGGCTGCGCGTCCTGACCAACGGGAAAACCGGACCTTCGGCCGCACAGGCGTCACAGACCACCGATCACGCCCCCGCCCAAACCGCGGCCCCGCTGAAGATCACGCCGGTTGTGTTGCCCGTCATTGCCGGCCGGCATGACACCCTAAAAAGCGACTTCTTTTCGCTGGATAACTGGGGCGAATTCAACCAGACGACCGCCGCGCGGCAAACACCCTCCGACCTTTCGGAGCAGGAGCGGCTGGCGCTTCGGCACAAGACGTTCATCGAAGGGCTGTCCAAAACGCTGAATCTGGATGCAATCCTGCACGGCACGGACGGGGCGCCCGCACGCGCCTGCATCAATGGCAACGTACTCACACAGGGACAAACCCTGACGGTAAAAAATAATACAGAAACATTCGAAGTAACGGTATCGGAAATTGGTGAATATCAGGTTGTGTTGACCTGGAACGAATGGAATGCAGTACTGAACATGACGCAGCCCGAACGCGTCGATTAACTTGAAAGGATGGTGTCTTATGTTGTCACGAAACAGAAATCGAACACAGAAGAAAAAGTTGCTGATCGGAACAGCCGTGTGGCTGTCAGCGCTGCTGCTTTGTGCAATGCCGGTGGTTGCGCAAGAGGTGGACGTAAAAGCAGCCGAACCGGGGGAAATCGTCGTGGCTCTCGAGCCGATGGAGGCCGCACCGGACATCGACGAGCCGGTCATGCCGGTACTGAGCGGCCAGTCGATCCAGACCATCAGTTTCCGCAAGGATATGCCCATCAAGGACGCCCTGCGGATGCTGGCCCAGATGTATCAGAAAAACATCGTTCCCTCGGCCAAAGTGGATGGCATCGTGACGGTGTCGCACCTATATGATGTCACCTTTGAAGAGGCCCTTCAGGCGATTCTCGGCACGCACAAGTACGAGGCCAAAGGCAATTTCATCAAGGTCTATACCAACGAAGAGTTTATGCTGGATGCGTCGCGTCTTGAACACGCGATCCTCGAACTGTATTTCATCAACTCCGAAGAGGCACTCAAACTGGTGATGCCAATGCTCAGCGAGATGGGACGCGCCAGCGCCACCACGCCCGCCGAACGCGATACGACGGCCGGGCGGGGCGGCAATTCGCTGGCCTCGCGCGACATGCTTTCGGTCACGGACTATCCCGAAAACATCCAAAAAATTCGCGATTCGCTGGCGGTTTTCGATCAGCAGCCTTCGCAGGTGCTGATTGAAGTGACGATTCTGGAGGCCAATCTGACGGAAAGGACTCAGTTCGGCATCGATTTCAGGAATCTCAATCTCGACCTGGATCCGTTGGGTGCTCTTAATTTTGGCGACAGCGGTCTTTCGCAGCGGGGATTTGCCAATACTGGTGACGACGATACCGGGCTTCGCATCGGCATCGTCAACGACCGGGTGGATATCATTATCTCCGCTCTGGAAGGCATCACGGACACGACCTTGCTGGCCAACACCAAGATTCTTGCGCTCAACAAGCAGGCCGGCCATGTGATGATCGGCGACCGCCTCGGCTACATCACGACATCCAACATCGGCGCTGAAGGTGCGTTGCAGCAGGTGGAATTTCTGGAAGGCGGCACGCGCCTGGCATTCCGGCCCTTCGTCAGCGGCGACGGCCTGATCCGCATGGAAATCAATCCCAAGCAAAGTGACCCCACCGTTGACGTTCAAGGCGCTTTTGTCTTGCCTCGTGAAAGAACCACCGAAGTGGTTACCAACGTAATGGTCCGCGACGGCAGAACTATTGTGTTGGGCGGTCTGTTCAAGGAAAAAACGACACTGAACCGTTCACAGGTGCCCTTGCTGGGCGATCTGCCTATCGTCGGCAACCTGTTCCGCGGCACCAATGACGTGTCCGAGCGTGTGGAACTGATCGTGCTGCTGACGCCTCATATTATCGCCGAACCGGAGCAGGCCGACGGTGCAATGCGCGAACAAGACGTCGAGCGGCTGGCCTGGAACGCCCGTCACAACCTGACCTGGATGAGCCGTGCCCGCATCGACGAAGCGCGGTATGCCAAAGCGGTCAAGCTCTATCGCGAGGGCAATCTGGAATGTGCGCTGGCCGAGTTGAACAGCCCCTTTGCCATCGATCGAAACTTCCTCGATCCCATCCGGCTGCGCGAGCGGATCCTGCTCGAACAGCAGCCCGATCAGGTCGAGCAGATCGAGCGCATCATGCTCCGCAATCTGGAAAAGGAAGAATCCGGCAAGTGGATGCGTAAATAACAACGTATGACCTCTCGCCCCGGCCGACAGCGTGTCGGCCGGGGCGAAGCTGATTTCCGATTTCCGATTTGAAATCTGAAATCTGAGATTTGAGATTTGAGATTAAATTTGCACATGACAGGAGATTGAAGATGGATCGAAAAAAGAGTGCGATAGGTGTTTTAGCCCTGACGGGGCTTGTGTTGTTAGCCGGCTGTACCGAACCCCAGTCGGTCAAAAAAGAACAGATGCGCCAGCAGTATGCCGACAATTCTCTGGCGGCTCGGTTGCCGATGGCCGGCGACCTGTTGAATCGCGGCCAGGTCGTCCAAGCCCGACGCACCCTGAACGAATGTCTGGCCGGCGGCCTGAACAACCCCATGGTGTATGTGACAGACGGCCGGATTCTGAGCGCTGAAGGCCATATCGATCAGGCCTATCAGGCCTTTGAGACGGCCATTGCGATGGACGCCGAATGCGACAGTGCCTGGTTTTACATGGGAGCGCTCAAGCAAAGCCAGGGCCATCACAGCGAGGCCCTGACGTACTACCAGAAGGCCGCACAACTGAAATCCTCGCAGTTCGGCTACGTGCTGGCGGTGGCCGACACCCTCTCGCTGCTGGATCGCTGCGACGAAGCAACAACCTACATTTACGACAATCTGCTTCACAGCCGGGACGGGGACGTGCTGGCACAGGCCGGCTCGATTGCCACCCGCTGCGGTCGCATGGAGGAGGCGATAGATATTTACAAAAGAGCGATAGCCCTCAACCCGCGCAATACGGGCATCTTGGATTCGCTGGCCGGCTGCTATCGGCTCAAAAATGACTGGGGCGCCGCCGCCGAAACATACGAAACGCTGCTCAAGACCGCGACCTCGGACGCCGATCGCACGGCATACTTGACGCAGCTTGCTGCCTGCCGATTCAATGCCAGCCAGTTTCAACTGGCTTGGCAATGTTACGACAAGCTGACCGTCTTGGATCGCAGCGACTATCACCACATGCTGGGCATGGCGCAATCATCGCTGGGTATGGAACTGACCGAACAGGCCCGACAGGAAGCAACCCGTGTGCTGAACGTCTCGCGCGACAACCCCGACGCCATTATGGTCATCGGTTGTGCCGACTTTCTGGACGGCCAATACGAACGCGCCATCCGTTCGTTCACAAAACTGATTTCCAACGAACGGCTGGACGGATTTGCCTGGTGGATGACCGGCCACTGTCATGAACAGATGGGCAACACGGAGCGGGCCGCCGCCGCATTCCAGATCGCCGGCACACTTCGCCCCGACAGTCTGCTGCTGCAGCGTATCGTGCACGAGCCGACCGATGCGATGTGAGAGCAATGCCAAATGTCAAATGTGAAATACAATGGGCAACGTTAAACATATTGCGACTGCTGCGGTCGGATTGATCGGGATCGGGGCGATGGTGTGTGCTCCGTCGCTGATCTGGATGCTCCCCGCTGCGCTGATGGCGGCGGCGGCACTGGCGGTCTTGGGGTGGTCTGCCCACAACGCACAGCACACAGCCGAGCAGACGCTGGACGGGGTGCAGCAGAGCGTCGATGCGCTCAATGAGCAGCTTGACCGGGCGCGCACACAACTGGGCGATACGAATCTTAAGCTCCAGCTTGTCCAGCGCAGCAAAAGCAACACCGAGGCCATTCTCAAAAGCATCCGCGACGCCGTCCTGGTCGCCGATCAGCAGGACCGGATCATCATGGCCAACGAGGCGGCGCAGCGCTTGTTCGGGTTTCGCTTTGACCCGACTGCCCTGCCGTCTCTGGCGACGCTGTCCGATGCGGCGGCGTTTGTGCCGCTGATGCAAAAGAGCCGCACCGGACGAATCGCCCATGTCCGTCATGAGGTCACGCTGCCGCGCGACGGCCAGCCGGCCGTCTTTGACGCGGTCCTGTCGTATGTTCAGGACGACACCGCCAACACCGGCGCGGTGGTGGCCGTGCTGCACGACGTGACCCGCGAAAAAGAAATCGCCCAAATGAAAAACGATTTTGTCAGCCACGTCTCGCACGAACTCAAGACGCCGCTGGCCTCAATCAACGCCTACGCCGAGATGCTGGTGGACGGCGAAGCACAGGATGAAGACACCCTCAAACAATTCTGCACGATCATCCAGAGCCAGGCCCAGCGGCTGACCCGGCTGATCGACGACATTCTGAACATCTCGCGGATTGAATCCGGCCTGATCAAGGTCAGCAAAGACCAACACAGCATGGCCCTGATCGTCCGCGACGCCGTTGAGATGATCAAGAGCTACGCACAGGAAAAGAACATCACCGTCACCGCACCGGCTGCAATCCTGTACGACCAGGTCGTCATTGACCGCGATATGCTCTCGCAAGTGGTCATCAACCTGCTCAGCAACGCCGTCAAATACACCCCTGCCGGCGGCGCGATCGCTATCGCCTCGGAACTGAACGAGGCCGACAATTGCATCACCGTGACGATCTCCGACACCGGCGTCGGCATCCCCCCCGACGACGTAGAGCATGTCTTTGACAAATTTTATCGGGTCGAGGCCAACAATAAAATGGCCAAAGGAACCGGATTGGGACTGAACCTGGTCAAGCAGATTGTCGAAACAGTACACGGCGGGCGGGTGTTTGTGACCAGCACCATCGGGAAAGGCAGTACTTTCGGCTTCGAACTGCCTCTAGCCGCGGAGAATGTGAAATGTTAATTCTCAAATGTCAAATTTGAGATTTGAGATGGTTTTTCGCTATGGGTTGACGTTTTTTGAATTTACAGGCTAAAGCCTGAACTACGAACGTTTGATTTTTAATTTTTTTTGGAGGTTTTATGACGCAACGCAGAGCACTCGTCGTGGACGATGAGTTTCATATTGTTCAGGTCGTCGCCATCAAACTGCGTAACAACGGCTTTGAGGTAACCACCGCCGAGAACGGCGACATCGCCTATCGACTGGCCTGTGAACTCAACCCGGATATCGTCATTACCGATTATCAAATGCCGGTACTGAGCGGCATCGAGCTGATTGAAAAACTCCGCCAAAACCCTGCGACCGAATCCACACCGGTGGTGATGCTGACGGCTCGCAATTTCTCGGTCGAAGACGACCAGAAACAGACGCTTCGCATTTCCGCCTGCCTGAGCAAGCCCTTCAGCCCGCGGGAAGTCCTGCAAACGGTCGAAGACGTCCTCAACCAAAACGCAACGGTCTAAGCACGAACGGCAAACACAATGAATAACGCGACGCACAACCTGACACCCCGCACCGACGCCGCCGCGCTGCCCGTATCGTACTGTACCGGTCTCAACGAACTGGCCGGTCGTCTCAGCCAACTGGATTGCAGCCTCAGCGTCTTCGCCCTCGACGGAACACGGCTGTTTTACGCCGCCGCCGACAACGACGAAGACCTGAGCGGCTGGATACCCCAGGCCGTCGAACAGATCGAGGCCACCGGCGATGCGGTCGTCTTCTGCGGCCCGGACCAATCCATTATCGCCTGTCTGCTGCGGCCTGACGCACAGCCGCCGCTGGCGGTGATAGTGCAGACCCCCTCTGGGCTTAACGACGATTCCGCCGGCCGGCATGAAAAACACTGCCTGGTCTGGCTGCTCGAGGATTTTGTCAAAACCGCCCACCAGGGCACGCGGATCCTCAAACAGGTCGAGAGTTTCGGCGTCGAATTGTCCAAGGCTTATGAAGAAATCATCCTACTGTACAATCTCAGTACGCACATGAAGGTCACGCAATCGACGCCGGCGTATCTTCAAATGGCCTGCGACGAGCTGACCCAATTGGTGCAGGTCGAGGGGATCGCGATCTATCTGGACAAAAAGCACGACGGCCGCAAACAATTGACGCTGACGGCCGGCGCCGGGGTCATGCGGATTGAATCGACGATGGTCGATGTGCTTCAGATGAAGCTGGCGGCGGAACTGGCGGCCGGCAAAGAAGCCCTGCTCGACAGCCGCATAGACGGACCGTTCAAATACGTCTGGCCCGACGGCGTGGACAACATCATCGCCGTCCCGCTCGGCGACAAAGACCGGATGATCGGGATACTGATCGCCGTCAATGTCTGTAACAAACCCGATTTTGACAGCACCGATATTAAACTGTTCAACTCCGTCGCCAACCAGTGCATGGTCTTTATTGAAAACAACCGCCTCTTTGACGACCTGAAAGAACTGTTCGCCGGCTCGCTCAAGGCCCTGACCAGCAGCATCGACGCCAAAGACCAATACACCCGCGGCCATTCCGAACGGGTGGCGTTTATCTCGCGATGGATCGCCGAACGCATGGCCCCGACCCAGCCCATCAGCGAAAAAGATATTCATCATATCTACCTGGCCGGGCTGCTGCACGACATCGGCAAGATCGGCGTCAGCGAAAGCGTCCTCCGCAAGCGCGGCAAACTGACCGACGAAGAACGCGCCGTCATCTGCGCCCATCCGCGCATCGGCGCAGCGATTTTGTCCGAGATCCGCCAGATGGACGCCATCGTGCCCGGCGTACTGTGCCACCACGAGCGTCTGGACGGCAAAGGCTACCCGCAGGGGCTGACCGACGCACAGATTCCGCTGATCGGCAAGATTCTCAGCCTGGCCGACGCCTTTGACGCGATGACCTCCAAGCGCGTCTATCGCGACGCGATGAGCATCCGCCGGGCGCTGGCCGAGATCGACAAAGGCGTCGGCACGCAGTTTGACCCGGTGGTGGCCCGCGCGTTTCTCGACAGCGACATCGAGAAACTCTGGCAAATCATTCAGGATGGCTTTATCGAAAGCTGGGATTACAGCAATTTTGACGAATACGGCGTCGCCGCCGTAGGAGCGCTGCTCCGATGAGAATCGAAACGCAGAAATACAACGACATTCTGGTCGTCCAGCTTCAGGGCGAGTTCACCGCCGAGGCGGTTCGCTCGTTTGACGACGCCGCGTCCGGGGCCTTCGCCTCGCGGGTGTCGGGCATTGTGCTGGATATGAGCAAGGTCGTCCAGTTGGACAGCAAGGCGCTGGAGCAGTTGGTTGCGCTCAACGAACAGTGCCGCGACCGGATGCGCCAGTTGAAGCTGGCCGGGCTGGACGAAACGTGCACCAAAATTCTCGAAGTTACCCGGCTGCTGCCGCAGTTCGACACCTACGGCGAGCTGACGGAGGCCGTAAAAAGTTTTGCGTAGAAATTAGTTTCACGAAGGATGGGCTTTCGCCCATCACAGGAAAACGTTGAATAAAATGACAAACTCGTCCGTACAGACAAAACTGCCGCTCGGCCAGGTCCTGCTGAACCGTGGCGTGATCACGCAGGAGCAGATCGACGCCGCGCTGGACAAGCAGCAAACCCAGGGCCACAGCCGCCTGCTGGGCGAGCTGCTGGTCGAGCTGGGCTTCTGTACCGACAACCAGATCGCCGCGGCGCTGGCCGAGGCCTACGGCGTACCGTACGCCCAGATTACCCCGCGGCTGTGCGACCCGGAAGTCGTCGAGCTGCTGGAGCACGAGTTTCTCAAAGAACACGTCGTGCTGCCGATGTTCAAAGTCCTCGACACACTGACGATTGCCGTCAGCGAACCGGCCAACGTCTTTGTCATCGACGAAATCCGCCGCCTGACCGACTGCCGTGTGCAGGTCGTCTGCGCGACCGCCCGCGACATCCGCGCCACGCTGCAAACCTACCTGCCCGCGGCCAACGTCTTTGTCATCGACGAAATCATCGATGAATCGGTGCTGGAAAATTTCTCGATGATCGAGAATCTTCCCGAAGACATCACCGATCTGGAAGACGTCGCCGACCAGGCGCCGGTCGTCAAGCTGGTCAACTACATCATCTACAGCGCCGTACACGAAAACGCCAGCGACATCCACTTCGAGCCGGACGAGAAAAACCTCCGCGTCCGCTATCGCGTGGACGGCCGCCTGTACGAAAAAATGCGCCCGCCCTGGCAGATGCACGCCGCGATTGTCTCGCGTATCAAAATCATGGCCGACCTGGACATCGCCCAGCGCCGCCTGCCGCAGGACGGCAGCATCCACGTCCTCGTTCAGGCCCGCCCCATCGATCTGCGCGTCTCGGTCATGCCCGGCGTCTATGGCGAAAAGGTCGTCATCCGCGTCATTGACTTTCGCAAGATGCTGACCAATCTCGAATCGCTGGGCTTTGGCTACGACAACCTGACGCAGTTCAAACAGGTCATCAACCATCCCAACGGCATCGTTCTGGTCACCGGCCCGACCGGCTCAGGCAAAAACACAACACTGTACGCCGCCCTCAGCGAACTGAACAACGAGCAGGTCAACATCTGCACCGTCGAAGACCCGGTCGAATGCAACATTCACGGCATCAACCAGTTTGAGGTGCACGACCTGGCGGGCTTTAATTTCGCCTCCGCGCTGCGCAGCCTGCTGCGCCAGGACCCCGACGTCATCATGGTCGGCGAAATCCGCGACCGCGACACGGCCAACATCGCCGTGCAGGCCGCCCTGACCGGCCACCTGGTCTTGTCCACGCTGCACACCAACGACGCCCCCGGCGCCGTCACCCGCCTGATCGATCTGGGCGTCGCCCCCTACTTGGTCAGCGCCTCGCTGATCGCATCGCTCAGCCAGCGGCTGGTCCGCAAAATCTGCCCCAACTGCAAAGACGAATACGAACCGGCACATAGCATCTGCAAGGCCGTCGAAAAATGGACAGGCAGCGTGCCGAAATTTTACCGCGGCATCGGCTGCAAAAAATGCCGAAACACCGGCTACAGCGGCCGTATCGCCATTCACGAACTGTTCATACCGGATGACAAAATACTCGATATGATCACCCAGTCCGTCCCGCTCAAAACGCTGCGTACCGCCGCGATCGAAAACGGCATGGTGCCGCTGCAACTGGACGGCATCCAGAAAGTCGCCGCCGGCATCACGACCATCGATGAAATCCTGCGCACCGCCGCGGTCAATGAGGACCTGCAATGACCCCGACGACGCTGGAAAAACTCGGTTCCGCCGCCGCACGGCGTCCCGCTCCGAGCGCCCCCGTGCGCCCGGTGACGGCGCGGCCGCCCGTCGTCTCCGACGTCCGCGTCCGGCAGGCCGACATCATCCTGTTCACCACGCAGCTTTCGGTCATGCTCGACAGCGGCGTCGTCCTCAGCGACGCGATGGAAGCGGTCTCCGAACAGATGCACCCCGGCGTCTTCCGCGATGTCCTGCAGGATGTCGCCGCACGCATCAAAAACGGCGAAAGCTTCTCCTCGGCCTTGAGCATCTATCCGAAGGTCTTCAATACGATGTTCGTCAGCATGGTCAGGGCCTCCGAGGCCACCGGCAAAATGGGCCACATGCTCGACGTACTCAGCGGCTACCAGAACGCCGACGCCGACACCCGCAAACAGGTCAAAGGCGCGATGATCTACCCGCTCATTATGCTGCTGATGGCGGTCGCGGCCACCGGCTCGCTGATGTTCTTTGTCCTGCCGCGATTCAGCAAGATTTACGAATCCCGCGGGGCCGCCCTGCCGTTTCTGACCCGTATGTTGGTCAATTGCAGCAACCTGCTGGCCGACCCGGAATTTCTGGCGGCCGCGGTCACACTCGCCATACTGGGCTTTTGGGGCCTGTCCACCTGGAAAAAAACCATACCCGGCCAAAAAACGCTCGATTGGATCAAAATCCGCACCCCCATCTTCGGCCCGATGTTCATCGACGCCGTCATGACCCGCAGTATGCGGATTTTGGCGACCATGGTCAACACCGGCGTCAACCTGCTCGACGCGCTGGAAGTGATGCGGATGTCCTGCGACAACTACTACTTCAAAACCCTCTGGAAACACGCCGACGCCAAGATCCGCGACGGCTGCCAGTTCTCCGACGCCATCCTCATGGCCCCCTACAGCAGCCTGATCGCACCCGGCATCATCCAGATGCTCCGCGCCGGCGAAAAAAGCGGCAAACTCGGATTCGCCTGCGACCGCGTCTCGGTCTATCTCGAAAAACAGCTTCAAAACTCCATCCGTACCACCACCGCCCTGATCGAACCCCTCATGATCACTCTCATGGGTCTGATTATCGGCACCATCGCCATCGCCCTGCTCCTGCCCGTCTTCCGAATCTCCAGCGTCATGTCGCAGTAAATATGTAAATCCATTTATCCTGTCAAAAGTCAATCGCGTCAAGACAACCCTCATCGCGTCAATTCGTATGTAATCGAATACGAATCCCCGTCAAACTCCGTGTTGATCTTATAGCCGGAGTTGTAGAAGATTGACAGCATCGCCTTGTTGATGGGCAGCACCGTCGCATAAAAGCTCTTGACGCCGCGTTCCTTGGCCACCTTCGTCAGATAATCCAGCAGCAGCGACCCCATCCCCTTGTCCTGCCATTCATCCTGCACGATAAACGCCACCTCGGCCACCATCGTCTTGGGGTCGAGAAAGTACTGGGCAATCGCGACAATCTCCTCTTCGCCTTCCGGCCCCGGCACCACGCCGACAATCGCCAGGTTCTGGTCATAATCGACATTGGTCAATTTCCGCACGTCTTTGTGCGGAAACTCCTTTCAGCTTGACATTCATAATGGTACAGATATAATCATAAAAACGGCGATTGAATAGGATGAATCTGATTGGGACTACATAACAATGAGCTTATGGAGTACGTTTTACTCGGGCAACATAAACCACCTGCAAAATCTCTTGCACACGAATAGTCTGCAAGAAATTGAAAGCGCCAAGGATATTCAAATGGTGGATTTTTCAGGCGGAGCAACTTGCTTATTTTTGTTGGGTGAAGATTTTGATCCGATTGTTAACCAGATCAAAAAGGAGAAGGCAGTCCCTTATAATGCATTTTCGGACACATATACGCAAACAATCTGGGGCAGCACGGAGCCGGATTCGGAATATCACGCGGTCATCCTTGATCCGGAATTTATCCGTATGCTCGGCAGCCTAAACAATGACTCTATCGACTGCATTAACAGGCTCATTTGTGCCAAACGCTCACAAGAGAATGCATCGCTCCAAAAAATGATACGATCTAACAGAGCGATGGACACAATCAAAAACGAAGTGTTATTTGCGGTGTTACCGGTTGCATTGTCCATAGGTATTCTAACAAGCGATGTATCGCTTAATGTCAAAATTCTTGTTCCAATTATGTCATTTGGAATTTTTTACGGGTTGAGATTTTGCGTTGTTCATTGGTTGAATTCCGGTAGAAAAATAAATCAATCCCCTCATCCTAACAGGCATGATTGGACTGAACAACTTATTGAGTTGCGCAATTTCGCCAATGCCGCAGCGGACAAAAATGAAAGCATCATCTATTTGTCTTCGCTGTGATTGCGGTAATCGCATATGGCCGCGTCTTTCCGCCAACAGGGCCATATAGTGAAGGTTTTAGGAGTTTTTAACCTTCTGTTATCGCGTCAATTCGTATGTAATCGAGTATGAGTCCCCGTCAAACTCTGTGTTGATCTTGTAGCCGGAGTTGTAGAAGATTGACAGCATCGCCTTGTTGATGGGCAGCACCGTCGCATAGAAGGTCTTGACGCCGCGTTCCATGGCGATCTTGGTCAGGTAGTCCAGCAGCAGCGAGCCCATCGCCGTATTGGCAAACCGCGGCACGATGAGCCGACCGATCAGCTCGGCCATCAGCCGCCCGCCCCCGCCATGCGCCAGCATTACTTTTCTTTGTTCCGCCATTACTCCTCGTTCAAATTATTTTAACCTTGAAGTACATGAAGGGTATGAAGAAATTTTATTTAAAAAACTTCATGCTCTTCATGGTAGATCTTTATTTTATACCGTATTTGAACCATGCCGAGCAGGCGCCTTCGGTGCTGACCATACAGGGGCCGACGGGCGAGTCGGGGGTGCATTTTTTGCCGAACAGGCCGCATTGCGGCGGATCGATCAGGCCGCACAGCACCCGGCCGCACAGGCAGCCAGCCGGTTCTTCCGTCGGCACCTCGGCAAAGCCGAAGCGTTTGAGGGCGTCGAAACGGCTGAATTCGTCTTTGAGCCGCAAGGATGCGCCGGGGATCACGCCCAGGCCGCGCCACGGGCCGTCCCACGTCTCGAAATACTCATCCATCAACTGCAAGGCGACGGGGTTGCCCTGATTTTTGACCGCCGCCCCATAGACCGACTCGACCTGGGGTTTTTGGTCGGCAATCTGGGTACAGATTCGGGCGATGCCCTCCAGAATCTGCCCGGCCTCAAAGCCCGCCACGACGCATGGGCGGCCGAACTGCTCGACGATGGGGGTGTAGGCGTCGGCGCCGATGATGACGCTGACATGGCCGGGGCAGAGGAAGGCGTCGATCTTGTCGTTGCGTGCGCTCAGGAGCGCGGCCATCGCGGGCACGACGATCTTGTGGCCGCAGATGATGCAGAAATTGTCCAACCCCTCGGCCTGGGCCTGGCGGAGCGCGACGGCCGTCGGCGGCGTGGTCGTCTCAAAGCCGACCGCGACGAACACCACCGTCTTGTCGGGGTGCTTGCGGGCCAGGGCAAGGGCGTGGTCGGAGCTGAAGACGACCTTGACGTTGCCGCGGTGCTGCGTCTCCAGCGAGCCGCCGGCGCCGGGCACGCGAATCATATCGCCGTAGGTGGCGATGAGGCAGTCATCCCGCTGCGCCAGTTCGATGACCACGTCAATCATGCCCTGATCGGTCACGCACACCGGACAGCCCGGCCCGGAGAGCATCTTGAGCGACTTGGGCAGCATTGAGCGGATGCCGTGGCGAAACAGCGAAACGGTATGCGTGCCGCAGACTTCCATAATCTGAATCGGCCGCCCCGCCTTGTCGCAGGCCGCCTCGATCTGCTCACGTGCAGTCAGTATTCGTTCAATCGACATTGTAAAACCCTCAATTAATCGCAGCACGGGCTGTTTGTAGTACAAGCTTTAGCTTGTTTGTAAGCCATAACACACTAAAGTGTGAACTACAAACGCCTTTTTACTTTTCACTTTTACCTTTTCTCTCGGCTTCCATCGCGGCGATCTGTTCAAACAGCTCCCACGTCTTGGCCGCTTCGTCTTCATCGACCTTGGCAATCGCATACCCGGCGTGAATCAGCACGATATCGCCGACTTCCACCTCCGGCGTCAGCGTAATGCGAATCTCCCACCGATTGCCCATCGCATCCGCAACCGCCTTGTCGCCGTCTTTTTCAATAATCCTCGCAGGAACCGCTAAACACATCGTATATCCTTTGGATAAGATTCTAAATTTTAAGCACTAAATTCTAAACAAGATCAAATGTCAAAAAAATAAAAGATTGTTGACGTCCCTAAGGTTGGGGACGCGACTGTTATCTTATCTGTTCATTTTGAAAATTCAATGACCGCTTTGCGGTCAAACAATAATATCCCCGGGTGAACAAAGTGAATCCGGGGTAAGCACCCCCCATTTCTTGACCCTGAAAGGGTCAAACAAGGCCTTTCAACCCCTACAGGGTTGAGGGGGTACCGGGTCACTGACCCCGGGTTTCGGCCTTAACGGCCTACACCCGGGGCTATTATTGTTCAACCCCTTGACGGGGTTATCGAATTTTCATTATTTCATCGTGCCCACCATCTTTGCTAACAAAATTTTTCAAAAAGCCGAGGGCAAATTCTCTTCATTGATTCAGGACTGTCTTCTTTCCAGTTGAATTCTATGGCTGGATATTTCCCTTCACGTGTAGTAAAATTGTCATAATCGATAAATTCATATAGATCCTTGCCGGCATTCCTTTCAAATGCCTGCAAAGCTACATACCAAAAAGACTCGAAATCATATAAATCTCGGCCATCGACTACTTCGTCTATCAATAAATCAGGATTTTGTTTGGCTTTTTTATATGTACTTTCACCTCGTGAAATGAGCCAACACCTGAAGTATTCAAAATAATCATCCGAGCAACCTCCATTCATAATATATGCAGCACACCACATTTCAGAAGTATATGTGTCGTATAATAATTTGTCAGTTCTTAAACGAAAACCAATAATTTCTTCAAGAGATAATTTCTGTAATTCATTTATGAGCCAAGATTCTTGATCATCTTGGCTTTTTGATTTATTCAAGGAAATTTGTATAATATTCCAAAATTGCCCTTCATTCATCATTCTGCTTGTTTTGCTGGTCAATGATAAATCGAGCAATTCCCTTTTGCTCTGTTCTGTTTTTTTACCAAAAAATTTGTCGAATAGTCCCATTTTTTACTCTTTTTTCACTTTCGACTTTCAATTTCTATAATCGCCGCCGCTATTGCCGCTTGGCCGAGGGCGATGCCGCCGTCGTTGGCGGGGATGCGGCGTTTCCATAATACACGAAAACCGTCGGCTTTCAAACGCTTTATCACCCGCTCGGCCAAGTAGCGGTTGCAGAAGACCCCGCCGCTCAGGGCCGCGGTGTCGATGCCGGTGGCCGTGCGGGCTTTCGTTGCCCACGCCAGCAGGGCCTGACAGACGGTGTTGTGAAACCGCGTCGCCATCGTCGCTTTGTCCGTGCCCTGCCGCACATCCCGAATAATCCCCTCGATCACCGGCTCATATCGCCACAGCCAAACCTCACCGGGCGACTGCGCGAATTCGACCGGATAGGCCGTGTCATCACCCTGCCGCGTCAGCGCCTCCAGCGCCATCGGCAGTTCGGCCTCAAAGCGATTGCACGTGCCGACGCCGATCAGCGCCGCGGCCGCATCAAACAGCCGCCCCAGGCTCGACGCAGGTGTGGTGTTTAGCCCCTTCTCGATCTGACTGCAAATCATCCGCAGCTTTTGTTCGTCCGGCTCAATGCGTTTGAGCAGGTCGAGATTTTCCTCGATGGCCTCAAACCGCCCTTTCGCCGACAACAGCCCGACCAGCGGGCGAATCGCCTCCTTCGCCGCCTTGTCGCCCCCGGCCAACGGAAAATACGCCAGTTGCCCGAACTGCGAAAACTCCGTCAGTGATGCAATCAGGCACTCACAGCCCCAGATCGCCCCGTCCGTGCCGTACCCCGTTCCGTCGGCAACCAGTCCGATGACCGGCCCGGCGTGGTTGTATTCGGCCAGGGCCGAAGCCACGTGCGCCCAGTGATGCTGCACGCGAATCAGCGGCTGGATGTTCAAGTTCTCGGCAAAATGGGATGACAGATACCCCGGATGCAGATCGCAGACCACCGCCTCCGGCCGCGCATCGAACAACTGCTGAAAATGCTCCACCGACCGCACATAGTGTCGATACGCCCGACCTTCCGCCAAGTCACCGATATGTTCGCTCAGCAAATACTGATCGCCCTTGAGAAAACAAAACGTATTCTTCAAATCCGCCCCCGCCGCGAAGATCACCCGCTCGCTCGGCGTGCTGCGTATCAGCGACGCCGGCACAAATCCCCGCGCCCGCCGCAGCAGTGCCGTCCCGCTATCGACCACCTGCACCACCGAATCGTCCGTCTGGCGATAGATCTCCCGGTCGTGCAGCAGGAACGCATCCGCAACCTCGCCCAGTTCTTCGACCGCCTGCGCATTGTCGCAGATCAGCGGCTCTTCGGAAAAATTGGCGCTGGTCATCACCAGCACCGAAACGCCCGCTTCGGCAAACAGCAGATAATGCAGGGGCGTATAACAGAGCATAAACCCGAATCGATTGGTCCCTTCCGCCACAGAGGGCGCAATGGCCGCATCGGACAGCTTATCCAGCAGCACAATCGGCCGCTCGGCGCTTTCCAACAGCGTCCGTCCCGCCGCATCCACCGCTGCATACCGCGCGACCGTCTCGATATCCGCCGCCATCATCGCAAACGGCTTGGCCTGCCGCCGCTTGCGCTGCCGCAGCCGCCCTACCGCTGCCTCATTGAGTGCATCAGCCGCCAGATGAAACCCGCCGATGCCCTTGATCGCCACAATTTTTCCCTCGCGCAGCAGCGCCGCCGCCTGCGCGATCGCCCCGTCCGAATCGCCGGCCACCTCCACCCCCGCCGCATCCGCCAGCCACACCCGCGGCCCGCAGGCCGGGCACGCCACCGGCTGGGCGTGAAACCGCCGGTCGGCCACATCCTCATACTGCCCCCGGCAGCGATCACACAGCGCAAAGTCCGCCATCGTCGTATTCGGCCGGTCATAGGGAATCCGCTTGATGATGCTGTATCGCGGCCCGCAGTGCGTACAGGTGATGAACGGATAGCGATACCAATAATCCCCCGCATCCCGCATCTCCGCCAGACACGCCTGGCAGACCGCTGTATCCGGCGTGACGCCCGCCGTCGGCCGGCCGGCCGCGTCGCTGTGAATAATTCGAAACTCCGTCTCGCCCTCGGCTAAAGGAAGTTCCTTGGCCTCAAACCCGCTGATCTCCAGCAGCCGCGGCCGCCCCGGCAGGCCGGGCACCTGAATATAGGCCATCATTCCCGCAACCGCCGCATCGTCGCCCTGCACCTCGATCCGCACCCCGGCCGTATCATTCCGCACAAAGCCAGTCAGGCCGCGCTGCTGCGCCAGCCGCACCACCCACGGCCGACATCCCACTCCTTGGACACGCCCCCGAAGCTCAAATCGCATTCGTCTCATTGCAAAAAAAATCCAAAAAATTTAAGGTATCATTAATTTATCGTCTTATAATATCACAAATTCAGTCAAAATTAACGCACATTATTGAAAATTTTAATAATTTCTTAATCTTTTATTTTTATTTACTTGAAATCCCCTGCTTCCCGTGTTATACTAAACCTTAGAATCGAATAACAAAACTGCTTGGGGGCAGACAATGATAACCGACAAAAAAACAAGACGGTATTACGAAACGACGGAAGCGGGGCGCGGCCCGCCGGGAAAACAATGAGAACTGTATCTCCTGTTTACCGCACTTATCTTACTGGAAAAACAATGAACCTCGACCCAAAAAATAAAAATGGCAAGAACACACCACCACCACATACCCTACGATTGATGCGGGGGCCGCCGGATATGGACAAAAAGTATGATGTCTTTTGCCCTCTTTGCGCGACCCTCGCGCCTTTTGCATTATTACACTTCCCTCTTTTTCCCGTTCATTCCAGTATTCAGTCGCAAAATATGTCCGTGCCTGACCGCGTTGATCCCGTTGTATGTCGCTCGATGTTTCGCTCTCGGCGCAAAAAAACAGGCCCGCTTCATTCAGCAGACCTGTATCGCATGTAACACCGCGATCCAAAGTGAAATTTTAGCAAGGTTTGACGTCTGTTGCTTCCATCCCTTTCTTGCCCTGTGTCGCTTGATACTCCACCTTCTGGCCGTCTTGCAACGTCCGGAAGCCTTTGGCTGCGATGTTGGTGTGATGCACGAACAGGTCATCGCCGCCTTCATCGGGAGTAATGAATCCAAAACCCTTCTTCTCGTTAAACCACTTTACTGTACCAACACTCACATGACACTCCTTGGGCCATGCGGCCCGCTTTGCCAAATTCCCCTCAATCTCTATTAAAGGCCGTTCCAGAGGGATGAAAACGACCTTCTAACACAAATACAAATAAATCGACCTTAAATGGGTTTGTCAATACTTTTTTTTACAAATTGTAAAAATTTCGATTATTTCTACCTTATTTATCATCCGAACAAAATCAAAACTAAAGACATCCCTAGTCGTCTTCCGGCGATGACCTCCATCGCTTGATTATTGCCCTTTTATGCTTCATATCGAGCCGTTTTCGAACAGCTGCCTTTGGAACGGAGGTTTTGTGTCGCTTCGGCGGCGGGTTGACCGCGTTGGCAATCAGTTCGGCCAGACGTTCGACCGCATCGCGTCGGTTGGCAATTTGGGAACGATACCGCTGTGAGGAGATGTGCAGACAGCCCTGCTTGTCCGCAAAGCCGGACAGTTTCTTGAGCAGCCGCCGCTTCTGCTCGTCGGTCAGGGTCGGACAATTCGGCAGGTCAAAGACAAGGGTAACGCGGGTGTTGAGTTTGTTGACGTTTTGGCCGCCGGGGCCGGAACTGCGGCTGGTAAGAAACCGCAGACAGGATTCGGGAATCGTAAGCTTATCGTTGACTTCAAGATCGGGCATTTCAGAAGCCTCCTTATGACACCACCGCCCGATACCCCTGGCCGTGAACGGTTTTGATAATACCGCGCGCCGTTCCCAGCTTCTTGCGGAGAGCGGCCATGTGAACATCGACCACCCGAACATTGCTGCCGTCGGGATTGGGGGCCATTTGAGCGTGCAACTGCTCGCGGGTGAGGATGTCGCCGCCGGCCTTGACCAGTGCCAGCAGGATAATGAATTCTGCACCGGTCAACTCCACAGGAACGCCTTCGACAAACACTTGTCGGCCGGCCGGGAACAGCCGCACCGATCCGGCCGAGAGTATCTCACGCGTCGTCGGCATCGGCTCCGGATAAGCCCGCCGTAAAACCGCCTCCATCCGCGCCAGCAGCACCCGCGTACTGAAGGGCTTGGTAATATAATCGTCCGCCCCGACGCTGAGTCCGACGATAATATCCGTTTCGGTGTCTTTGGCCGTCAGCAGGATGATGGGGATATGGGCGGTCTGTGCCTCGTTTTTCCAGCGGGTCGTCAACTTGATACCCGATGTGTCGCCGAGCATAATATCCAGCAAGATCAAGTCCGGCTTTTCGGCATCCACCGCGGCAATCGCCTCGGCCCCGCTGGCCGCGGTTCGCACGACGTACCCTTCCTGGCTCAATGCCATGCTCAGCAGTTCAAGCAGGTCTTTCTGGTCGTCAACCACAAGAATTTTTGCATTCATTGTCCACACCTTTTCCACAGAAGCATTTCTACTCGCGACGGGATTCGACACCGAGCAGATGACGCACTAAAAAATCGGCCCGACGACGGCTGGCATAGCGACCTTCGGCAGCCCCGTGTCCGGCCCCCGGTATCACCAGCATCTCAAAGTCCTTATTCGCACGTATCAGTGCGTCCACCACCTGCATCGTCGAAGCCGGATCCACATTCCTATCCATCTCGCCGACGATCAGCAAAAGCTTGCCTTTGAGGCCAGGCGCGAGCGTGACATTGGAATTGGCCGCATAATGCGGCCCGACCGGCCAACCCATCCACTGCTCATTCCACCACATTTTATCCATCCGGTTATCATGACAGCCGCAGTCGGCTACCGCGGCTTTATAAAAGTCTCCGTGCGTCATCACCGCGGCGGCGGCATTTTGTCCGCCGGCCGACCCACCGTAGATGCCGACACGCGAAGAATCCATGTAGGGGTATTTTTCGGCTGCTGCCTTGATCCACAAGACGCGATCCGGCAGCCCGGCGTCGGCCAGATTCTGCCAGCATACATCATGAAAGGCCTTGGAACGATACGACGTCCCCATCCCATCAATCTGCACAAGGATAAATCCCAATTCCGCCAGTTCCATCATATTGTAATAGGGCTGAAAACTCTTGGGCACAAATGCCCCCTGCGGCCCGGCATAAATATTCTCTATGATCGGATAGCTCTGATTGGGATCAAACGTCGTGGGACGAATGATCACCCCGTAAATATCGGTCAGACCGTCGCGTCCCTTCGCGACAAACGGCTCCGGCGCCTGCCACCCGGCGGCGTGGAGCGCCGTCGCATCGCCCCGCTCCAATTCACAAATCAGCCGGCCGTCTTCGGCGCAGCGCAGCTCATGCACCGGCGGCAGATCGACCCGCGACCGGGCAGCGACATAATACCGGCGGTCCGGCGAAAACCGTACCGTATGCGTGCCGTCGCCCTCGGTCAAAACGGTCAACCCCGACCCGTCAAAATTGACGCGGGCATAGTGCAGATAATACGGGTCCTGCCCGTCATGAATCCCCCCGGCCCAGAACCAGATTTGCCGTTTCTCTTTATCGACACGATCAACGCTCCGAACAACCCATTGACCTTTGGTTATCTGGTTTTTCACCGATCCGGTTTGGGCATCGTAGAGATAAAGATGATTCCAGCCGTCCCGCTCGGACATCCAGATGATCTCATCGGTCGAGTCCATTATCTCACAGAATAACTTGCTCGAATAGCAGATGAACGTATCGCTGCGTTCGTCGATCACGGCGGAAGTGTCGCCGGTGTCCGCATCGACCGCAACCAGACGAAGCACCTGATGGCCGCGCTGATTATAGAAGAAGGTAAACCGACTCGAATCCGCCTGCCAGCGAATATCGTAAATGTTGTAAGGATTATCAAACAGGGCATCGCTGACCGGCACTTTCGACCGGGATGTAATGTCGAACAATTGCGGCTTGTCAATCGTCACACGGTCGCCGGGTTTGAGATAGTCATAACTGTGCAATTTAGGCTGAACCTGGTCGCGCGGCGAGGACTCAATTAAATAGACCTTACGCTCTTGAGCGGGCTGGCGTCGAATCACCGCCAGCTTTGCCGAATCCGGCGACCAGAAGATGCGACCGGTATAGGCGTCTTCAGCGGTCCCATCCGTACTCAGTTGAAACGTTCGTTCGTTCTGTTCGTCACGCAACCAGAGGTTATGTCCCCGAATAAACGCACGCCACCGCCCATCGGGCGAGACACCCCGTTCAGGCGGTTCGGGGCGATTGTTTTGAACCGGTGCGGCCTCAACGCCGACGAGCGCTCTGGCCTGTTGTTCGACCGCCTGATAAACGGCAATGGCGTTGCCCTCTGCATCGGCAGCCAGCCAGACATGTCCGGCGTAAGTATTCTGCCGCCTCTGTCCGCCGGGTTCAAGCGTTCCGTAGCTGCGACGCTCACCGCCGGAATCAAGCCAGAACAACTCAATGTTCTTTTCCATGCGATTGATAAAGACGATCTGTGTTTCCGCGCCGGTGCGCGTGCTGCTGCGCGGTGCTCGGTCAGGCGAAATCGCCGGCAGGGATTCTTCTGAAAGATCGCCTCGAATCTCAAGTTGGTAGGTCTTCAGATCGCAGTTCCAAAACCGTCCACCGGCCTGAAACTGAACGGCAGTCAAGTCGGATTGGAACCGGAGCGATTCAATCGGCAGCGCCGCGGCCCTGGCACTCCGCACGCCGGCGGCCGTGAGGGCCTCGGCCAGACGAACATGATCAAACGCCGGTTTCCGCTGTCCCCGTTCGGCATCGACCACGACAAACGTATGTGTGTTCGGCCCGGTTGAAACGCGGTACCAGAACAGCGTACCGTCGGCAAACCATTGCGGATCAATGCGGTCGCGAAAAACCTTGTTGCTCAGACGGCCGCGCAACGTCTCAGCTCGCTGATAATCGGCACGTGTCCCGGCAGCGAAAATCACTTCGGGAATAAACGCAGAAACAATAAGGAGAACCGGCAAAACAACCTGTCTTGTAAACCAATATACCATTGTCCGCAAAATCCTGATAACTAGTCCACCTCTCTGATGCCAAAATCAGACTCTTTGAGCATATCCCACCCAGCACTCACTGTAAAGACAAATCTTATTATTTGTTCATCTTTACTTAACATCATTGATTGAAAACTGAATTTGTAGTTACCGAGAGTGTTTTTTTGCAGATTGACTGTTTTGGAATTGTAAATACAAACTCACAGCCATTGCCCTCTTCACTTTGGACCCAGAGTTTGCCGCCGTGCATCTGAACCAATGCCCGTGAAATGGTCAGCCCCAGACCGGTGCCGTGTTCGCCGGGGCCTTTGAAAATTTTGGCCTGTACAAATCGGTCAAATATCCGCCCCATTTCCTCTTGGGTCAGACCCGGCCCGTTGTCCCGCACCCGTATCGTCGCCTCTTGTTCGTTTCGTTCCAGACTCACGTCGATGCGTCCTCGCTGAGGAATAAATTTGATGGCGTTGCCAATCAGGTTCACCAACACCTGAACAATATGATCGCGATCCACAAGGGCGGTTACAGATTCGTCCGGCAATGCTGTATAAATTCTGATTTTCCGGGCCGCGGCCAACGGCTCAAGCGACAGGCACGTCTCGTCAATCAGATCATTCAGCGAACATTGACACAATTCAATTTGGAGACTTCCGGACTCGATTTTGGAGACATCCAGAAAATCGGAGATGATTCGCGCCAGTCGTTCGACGCCCTGCTGCGCCATTTCAAGATTTTGTTTGAGGCTCTTGCTGACCGGTCCGTGTACGCCGGCAAGGGCATTGGAGATAATGTTTCGAAAGATACACAGCGGGGTTCGCAGCTCATGGGTAACAGTGGATACAAATTCGCTCTTGAGCCGGTCGTGTTCCACCAACTCACGGTTGGCTCGTCGCAGCTCAATTTCGGCGCGTTTGATTTCCGTGATGTCCCGCGCGTAAAGATTTACATCCTCGCAGTCTCGAACCGGGGCACAGACAATCGCATAATAGCGATCGCGGCATTTCTGCTCATACGTCAACGGGGAGCCGCTGTGCCGCGCGTTGAGGACAACTTCATAAAGCTCCTGCGGCAGCAGTTGTCCAACCTGCCGGTCCCACATCTCCAGCAGCGGAGCGCCGGCGTCATTGGCGTAAATGACCCTTCCTTCGGCATTGACGCGCAGCACGGGGTTTGGATTTTCCTTGGGAAACTGCGCCAAAAATTCGGATTGCTGCTCGCTTCGTTTTCGCTCGGTGACATCCTGAAGCTGTCCTTCCAGACAAAGACGGCAGCCCTCAGCGTCGGATTGGCGTCTCAGCAGTGTATTACGCACCCAAATCATCGTCTGATCTTTGCGGCACAGTCGATACTCAATCGGCTCAACCGGCCGGCCTTCGTGTGCATCCGTATAAAACATCCTGAGGCGCAAACGATCCTCCAGCAGCGTCAGTTCTTCCCACTGCCGGGGGTTGTCCATTAAATCTGCGCCCGTATAGCCGGTCACCGCAAGACAACCGGGACCGACTTCAACATCCGTCAGCGTCTGTCCGTCGTGATACAGACGATACTGAAAGCCGCTTTGCAGACAGCGATTGTGATATTCCCCAAGCCCATCTTCGATGGCTGTACGCAAGGCGTCGCTCGGACAGGGTTTTTTCAAAAACCGAAAGATATGCCCTTCGTTGAGCGCCTGGACCGCCAGTTCCTGATCGCTGTCGCCGGTGAGCATAATGCACACCGACTCGGGATGGCAGCGGCGTACGCAGCGCAGCAGGGTCAGGCCGTCCATGTCGGGCATTCGCATATCTGACACGATCACCGGGAACGGGCCTTCTTGACGAATCACCGACAGTGCTTCGGCGGGAACGCTAAAGGTTCTGATGTTAAAGGCGCTGCATAGCCATCTGCGAAAGCCGTCCAGCAAATGCGCATCGTCATCGACAAGAAGAATCGTTTTAGGCATATTGACACTCATGGAAGATGTCCTTATTGTAGATATCAATATGCCGCCGCGTCCATTCGGCGACCACTTCGTCCAGTCCCAGTTGGCCCAGCCGCTGATAGTCAAAAGCCGGCGTTACCCCGTCAACACCGCTGCTGCATAAACAATGGTCGATCACGTCCGCCAGACAGATGATATCGGCAAGTGTCGCACTCGACGAGGAACCAAGCCGCGAGGCTGCCTCGGATGGCCGATGATGACAGGCCGTGGCCTCAATAATCTCCGCCGGCATCGCCCACAATTGCAGCATCGCTCCGACCAGCTCGGCGTGACTGATGCCCAGCAGTTGGCGCTCCACCTCATACAACGGCAGCCCTTCGATGCGCGACTGCTGTATCGCCTGACCGAACATCTCTTGTGCTTTTAAAAGCAGCACAATCTTTCCTGCATCATGGAGAATGCCCGCGGTTGACGATGCTTCGGTTTGCTCGGCTGAAAACTCCAAGTCCAGACAAATGGTACGTGCCAACAGGCCGACGCGAAGACAATGCGCCTGAAGCCCGCCGATACCAAACGTCTGAACCAGTTCCGGACTGAGGTGTGAAAAAATCCCCTCTGTCAATACCACCGCCTCAACGGTTTTGACGCCCAGAAAAAGGACCGCCTGGACCGGATCGTGAAAATGTCCCGACCGACCGAACCATGGGGTATTGGCCAGCCGCACGATTCGCGCCGACATCCCCATATCCTCGGCCACCAGTTGGCCCAGGCGACGCGGGCTGGCATTGGGAGACGCCAGCACATCAAGGACTTTTCGATGGGTATCCGGCATGACGGGCAAATCGTTGAGATCAGAAAACAGCGTTGTTTTTTTGATTTCAGACAGTCTTGCCTTTATGGCCGCCGCCCGCTCGATCACTTCGCAGAGGATATTCGGACGACAGGGCTTGGCGATAACCTGATGCGCGCACCGCATCGCATGACCCAACAGCGGATGATCCAGCACGCCGGTCAAGACATAGCGAATGGTCTCGCAAGACCGCTGTCGCACCTGCTCCAAAAACGCCACGCCATCCATGCCGGGCATTTGCAGGTCAGAGATCACCAGTTCTGCGGCCTCCTGCTCCAGTCCTGCCAGCGCGGCCTGCGGATCGGTAAAAAACCGCATTTGCCAAACATCACGCCGTCCAAACAGCATCCGCCGCAATCCTTCAAGCACCTGAGGATCGTCATCGACAAATACAATTCGCATCATCCCGGCGTCCTTTCCGTACTCTCCTCAAGCGGAATGCGAATCGTAAAAGTCGTGCCGCATTCGACCTTGGACTCGAAGGTCAATCGCCCGTGATGATGCTCTTCGATGATCGAACGGGCCATCGCCAGCCCCTGGCCTGTGCCCTGTGTCTGCGAATCGCGCTTGGTGGTGAAAAACCGCTCAAAAATTCGGTGGCGTATCGCGTCGGGGATACCCATCCCGTCATCCGAGACGCAAATTTCGATCTGCTTGTCGAGCTGTTGCGTCCTTACGCAAATCCGGCCGCGCGTGAACAACCCTTTGTCAATTTTTTCTTTGATGCTGTGTCCGGCATTGATCAGGAGATTCAGCAGCACGCGGCTGATTTCATCGACAGAGCAATGTACCTCCGGCAGTGACGTATCCAGCTCAGTGCAGACATCGGCGGTGTATTTCAGTTCATTTCTCAAAATCGTCAGCGTGCTGCGGACGGCCCGGTTCAGGTCAGCCGCCGCCATACGTCGCTCGTCCAGACGCGAAAAGTCGCGCATCGCCGCCACCAGTCCGCTGATGCGTTCGATGCCTTCAAGACTTTGGCGAATCGCATCGGGTGCTTCGGTCAGCAGAAAATCAATGTTCTGATTGACGGTGTTTGCCGACTCGACCGCTTCGGGCGGCGATAACGTCGACTGTTTCAGCGCTCTAAGGTAAGCACAGAGAGCCTCCCATGCCTCGTCGAGAAAATGCAGATTGTCCCCGATAAACTGGATCGGGGTATTGATTTCGTGTGCGATGCCGGCGACCAGCCATCCCATGCTTTGAAGCAACTGCGATCGTTCGAGATTTTGCTGGGCCTGCCGAAGAGGAGTGGTATCTTCAATACAGCCGTTCCATATCGGCAACGAACCATCGGCAATCAGATCGGGACGTGCGGTATGACGCACGTAGCGCACACGGTCCCCGTCGAGCAGTCGATATTCGACCACAAATCCGTCTTCGCGGCCGGCGGCATTCTCGATGGCCGCCCGAAGCAGCCGACGGTCGGACGGAAGAATCTGCTCAAGCCAGTTTCGCCCTTCAGCAATGAATGTTTCCGGCATATAGCCCGTCCACTCGAGAAGAATGCGGCTGACGTAGTCGAAGCGAACGGTCTTCCCGACGCAATAAAAACGGCAAAACATCTGCGGAAGGGTATCTAAAAAACCTTCTGACAGCATCTGCGATATCAGACTATATCTATCTGTGCCCATAGCGCCTCACCGGCCTAATTGGTTACTCGCTCTTCATTTGCTTTTTGATTATATCGTCCAAATTAATGCAATCATTAATCGGCAATCCAAGGGACACATCGTTTTATCAATCAGCGGACTGCGCGGAGGATTTGTCTGATAATACTGTCGTTATAAAGAAACGGGGCGCTTTTAGAACACGATAGAATAAGTCATTTTTCAGCCTGTAAATAAAAAACTTCCAGTCTGACTTTGCGTCCCAATAAAAAAACCGCTGACGAAGAATCCGACAGTGGCTGCTGGATATTTCTGCAAGGTAGGATTTTAGCCGGTGATGGTTCGCCAGCCTTGATTTAATTCCTCAAGAATTCCAATCACCTCGCGGATCATCCGGGGATCTTTTTTGAGATTCGCCTCGGCCAGATGCATGTGCATAAAATTGTAAAGTCCGCGGAGGTTTTGTGCGATGGGGCCGCCCGCCTGCATATCCAGGACGGAGTTCAATTCAAAAAGAATGTCCTGGGTCTTGCCGATGTGTTTTCCTTTGGCGGCAAAATCGCCGGCGTCAATGTCAGCGATGGCCTGGCGGAGAAAGCGAATCGCGCCGTCATAAAGCATCACAATCAGCCGTCCCCGGCTTTGTGTGCTGACGGCGGTTTCCTGGTATGTGCTGAATCCGTTCATAATCACTCCCCGACGTCAAACGCCGGATACGGCCGTTCTGACGGCCTCCTCGAAAATCTCCAATTCCGGTCAGACCGTATAGGGTTCCGGAAGACAGCCGCACGTCATATCGCACGACTGCCCTCCGGATAGTTGTTGAAGTACCTTACCGCAACAGTGTCAGGGCCATCTGAGGCATCATGTTGGCCTGTGACAGCATCGAAACGCCGGCCTGAGCCAGTACCTGGTTGCGCGTCAGGGACGCCATTTCAGTCGCAACATCCACGTCCGAAACGCGGGACTCGGAAGCCATCATGTTTTCCGTCTGAATGTTCAGCACTTCACTGGTGCTTTCCAGACGGTTCATCATATAACCGAACATCGCACGGGCGCTGTCCTTAGTGATGATCGCATTCGTAAGCGTGCCCATTGCGGAAATGGCACTGTCCTGACTGGAAATCTTGACCGAATCCACAAGGCCCAGTGCTGAACTTTGGACATCGACGGACCGAACAGAAATCGTCTCGTCCGAGCCGAAGTGAACGGTCGCCGCGGTGGCCGAGTCTGTGTTGAGCAGGTTGATGCTGTTGAAATTGGCGCTTCGTGCAATACGATTGATTTCCGCCCGCATCTGCTGGAACTCATTGTTCATAATCCGACGCTGTTCGTCCGAATACGAACCGGTTGCCGCCTGCTCGGCCAGCTCCTTCATACGAATCAGCGCGTTGTCGACGACCGCCATCGCGCCTTCCATCGTCTGAAGCATGCTGATCGCGTCATTGGCGTTACGTGTGCCTTGCTTGAGCACGGCAATATCCGCCCGCATCAATTCGCGAACGGCCAGACCCGCCGCATCGTCCTTGGCACTGTTGATGCGAAGACCGCTGGACAACCGCTCGATAGATTTGGACAGAGCGCCATAACTCATACCCAAATGCCGTGCGGCGTTTTCCGCCATTAAATTGTTCTTGATTGCTAACATTTCTTTTACTCCTAAATAAGTGTTTTGAATGTGCCCCTGTCAGGACATTATCCGGATACACTGTTTACGGTATAAACGCCGCACACGCGACATTCTCTTTCATTATCGACGCGAAAAACAGCTTCTTAAGCCCGTAAAACAGCATTAAAACCGGTTATTCGGCAACGCCCGATAGTGCATCGGCGGACGGGGGTAATAGCAGGTCAGGCCCGACAAAAATTTTTAAAAAAAAATTCCGGCACCTTTGTATGGAAATGACGATAAAATTGTGTGTCGATGTCAAAAAAAGCGTATATCATTGGGAGTACTGACATTTTTATCGGGCCGCCCGACCGAATTCCTCTCTAAAACCTTTTTTCTGCAATCGGACAATCCGGCTGTTATGCGCATAAAAAAAGCTTTGCTTAACGCAAAGCTTGTCTGTTGTGCTGTGTTACTGATAATCAGAGGCTGATTTTACGCCACGCTCCGGATAAATCGTCCAGCATCCCGATCACTTTATCAATCATAGCCGCGTCGTTTTTCAGATTGGCATCACCCAAATACCGCCAGATAAAATTGTACAGGGACCGGAGATTCTGTGCGATGCGCCCCCCCTTCTCCATATTCAGCGACGTATTCAGCTCAAATACGATATCGCGCGCCTTGTTGATATAACGATTTCGGGCCGGAATATCATTGGCCCGGATGCTTTCCTGTGCCTGGCGAAGAAACGTGACGGCGCCGTCGTAAAGCATCACAATCAAACGCCCCTGATGTTGTGTGGTAACAGCATTTTCTTGATATGTGGCTACTGCATTCATTGGTCACTCCTTACAAAACACAACCCATTGAAGAATCATAACAATAATTAAACAGTTCTTATGAGAGGGGTCGGTCCGGCTGCTCAGAGCCGAACCGCCCCGTACTCATGGTAAGAAGTCTATTTAGCTTAACGCAGCAGCGTCAGCGCCATTTGCGGCATCATATTGGCCTGCGAGAGCATGGCCACGCCGGCCTGCGACAACACCTGGTTGCGGGTCAGGGCCGCCATTTCGGTCGCCACATCCACGTCCGAGATACGCGACTCGGCAGCCATCAGGTTTTCCGACTGGATGTTAAGCACCTCGCTGGTGCTTTCCAGGCGGTTCATCATATACCCGAACATCGCACGGGCACTGTCTTTAAGAATAATCGCATTATAGACCGTATCCAGCGCCGAAATGGCACTGTCCTGATCTGCAATCGAAACCGAGTCTGTCAGGCCCAGTGCGGAACTCTGCACATCGACGGCCCCGACATTAATCGTCTCCTCGGAGCCAAAGTGAATTGTCGCGGCGGTGGCCGAATCGACATTCAGCAGATTGATGCTGTTGAACTCCGTACTACGCGAAATACGGTTGATTTCGCTGCGCATCTGCTCGAACTCGTTGTTCATAATCCGACGCTGCTCGGGTGAATAGGATCCCGTCGCGGCCTGCTCGGCCAACTCCATCATACGCACAAGAATTGAGTCGATGGAACCCAGCGCCCCTTCCATTGTCTGGAGCATGCTGATTGCGTCGTTAGCGTTGCGTGCCCCTTGTTTGAGCACGGCGATGTCCGCTCGCATCAATTCGCGGACGGCCAGCCCCGCCGCGTCGTCCTTGGCGCTGTTGATCCGCAAACCGCTGCTGAGCCGCTCCACCGATTGGGCCAGAGCCGAATAACTGCGGCCTAAGTGCCGGGCAGCGCTTTCTGCCATTAAGTTGTTTTTAATTGCTAACATACTAAATTCTCCTTACCACGTTGAATTAAGTTTTACAAAACGACCATTTCCGACAAATACAAGTCTCCGATAAAAACCGTTCCTGAGCGTCGATTCAAAATACATTATCGGAGATGTTTTTGCCTTCTTAAGGGATTTGTGAACAATATTTTCTGATTCCAATAAAAATGTGACTGCTTTATACAGGATGCATTTTTTATCGGAACGTTCGATAATGTTTCAGCTCTTCTGTCCGGTCGTCCCACGCCATTTTGACTCCGGCCAGCCAACCTTTTATCGGCCGAGCCGTATAAGTTGCCATGGCAGACGGAGGTGTGTCGAAAAACGCTGGCAAAAGTCCCAAAAGACGTTAGAGTATCGACTCGGCAGAAAAAACACGATATTGAGGTAAAATGGATGATACCGCTAAATCTGGAAACAATTGAAGAATGGCTTCGCCAGACTGACGAAATCCGTCTGGAACCGCTTTGGGCGGAGGCGGACGCGGTGCGTAAGGCACACGTCGGGGACGCGGTGCATTTGCGGGGATTAATTGAGATTTCAAACTACTGCATCCGGCAGTGTGCCTATTGCGGGCTTTCGGTGACCAATACCCAGCTTGAGCGATACCGGATGACCGATGACGAGATTTTGGATTGCGCCCGGCAGGCCCGTGATTTCGGCTATGGAACGGTTGTGCTGCAGGCGGGGGAAGACTACGGCCTTGAGGCCGAGCGGATTGCCGGGCTGGTGCGGGCAATTAAATCTCAACTGTCGCTGGCCGTGACGCTGAGCTTGGGCGAGCGGCCATACGAAGACCTCGCGGCATGGCGTAAAGCCGGCGCGGATAGGTACTTATTGCGATTTGAAACCTCCGATAAAGAACTTTATGCGAGCATTCACCCTCCGCGTCCGGGGCAGACGGTTGACCGGATGGCGATACTCCGTCACCTGCGAATGCTGGGATACGAGGTCGGCAGCGGGGTGATGATCGGGATTCCCGGCCAGAGCTATCGGACATTGGCACACGACATTTTGCACTTTGAGTCGTTTGATTTCGACATGATCGGCGTCGGGCCGTATATTCCCAACCCACAGACGCCGCTGGGACGGGGTGAAATCGCTGTCCCGATTGCCGAGGAAGACCAAGTGCCGAGCGATGAACTGATGACCTATAAGGTCATTGCGCTGACACGACTGGTCTGCCCGCAAGCGAATATTCCCAGTACGACCGCCCTGGCGACGATCAATCGCGAGTCGGGACGGGAACTGGGGCTGATGCGCGGGGCTAATATCGTCATGCCCAATATGACACCCGTGGCGTACCGCACACGCTACGAGATTTACCCCGGTAAGGCCTGCATCAATGAGACAGCCCAAGCCTGTCAGGGATGTCTGAAGGGGCGGATTAGCGCCATCGGCCGCGTTGTCGGCGACGGCCCCGGCGGGCGAATCCGCTGAAGCCACGGCCTGGTTGGATTGGCATAATAATGCGTCGTCAAAATACAAGATACGCAATAGATTACCCCGATTTCACTGACGCACGAATTATCTTGATGGCGTTGGCTTTTTATCCGTTGGCCAGACGGCACAGGATTTCAGCGCCCTGCCGCAATTTTTCTTCGCTCGTGGTGTAGCACATTCTAAAATGCGTATCCCGTTCGCTGAAGACGTTGCCGGGGATGATCAGCACGTTGTGGGCGATGGCGTCTTTGACAAACTCGGTGGCCGAGGCGTACCGATCCGGCTTTTGCGCAAACATATAAAACGCCCCGCCGGGTTTGTGCAGTTTGAACGTGCCTTTCAGGCCGTCATAGAGCGTATCGCGCTTGACGCGGTACGCCTCGACGTAGCTGCGCATATCCTGTGCCAGCGCCGTCGGCAGCGCACACTGGAACGGAGTGGGCGCACAGACAAACGTATATTGCTGGATCATCAGCATCGATTCCATCAGCGACGCCAGCGCCTCCGAGCAGGCCGCGTACCCCATCCGCCAGCCGGTCATGCCGAAGCTCTTGCCGAAGCCCTTGAACAGCACCGTCTTGTCGTAATACTTGCCGATGCACAGATGCTCGGCCTCATAGCTGAACATATCGTAGATTTCGTCGCTGAGCAGGATGATGTCCCGCTTTCGGGCAATGTCAACGACCGCCTTGATCTCATCTTCCGAATAAACCCCGCCGGTCGGATTGGAAGGCGAGTTCAGGATGATCAGCTTGGTCTTGTCCGTTACGGACGCGGCGATCTTTTCAACCGGCAGCTTAAAATCCGGATAGCTATCGACATACACGCACGTCCCGCCCAGCATCCGCACCAAGTGCTTGTACATCACAAAATACGGATCGGGCACAACGATCTCATCGCCGGGGTTGATCAGCGCCATAAACGCCAGCAGCAGTCCGCCGGTGACGCCGTTGGTCAGCATCACCCGCGGCTTGTCCCAGCCGGTCTCGGCGACCACCTTCGGACAGAGTTGTTCCAGGATCGCCGCCTCCCCGGCCGTCTGCGAATAGCGATTCAGACCGTTGCGGATGGCTTCGATGGCCGCATCCTTGACCGGTTCCGGCACATCAAATTCCGGCTGTCCGATAGACAGGTTGATCGGGTCTTCGAGCGTCGCCCCCAGCGCAAAGACCTTGCGGATGCCGCTGGCGTCGATCAGTTTGGTACGGTCTGCCAAGTAGTTCTTCATCGGTTTCTCGTTTCTTTAACCGGTATCGCCGGCATCTTGCCGGCTGCAGAAGTTATGCCGGCTGGAAGCCGGCGATACAATGGTTACGCGCAACAGAATGCCGCCCGCAGGAGAACGCTTTTCCACACGGCGCGGCAGGATTGCACAGAACGTTAGACTCTGTACTTAGGCCAATTTGCGGTGGGCGACCTTCGGCAGCCCAAGCACCTTGTCGCCTTCAGCCCAGCGTTCCTCGACTTTGAGGGTCTTGATACGCTCTTCGCGCGACAGCACATTACGATGGCGCTTCAGCGCACTTTTAACTTTCAATGACGGATCAATCGACATTATCGTCTCCTGAAAAATTGGTTATTGCCTTAACATTCCATAAGCGTCCTGAAACGGCTCAGCGCCAAACTGCCTGTCGCCGGTTTCAACCGCATATCGCTTTCCGACTGTTCGGATTCGCTGTAACATCGCATGGCCGTCGGTGCCGGTTCGATTCGGATTTTCGAATCGGTCCCGCGTGACCAGATAACTGCCGCCGCCGAGACGAATTATCGCGGTGTCGATGCCGTTTTGGGCGAAAAAGTCCCGCACCGGCAGCAATTCACTTTCCCGCGACGCCGTAATGTACTGAACCACAATGACATTATTGCCCGTCTGCGTCGGCGGACTAACCACCGGCGGCGGTGTCGGCGTCGGTTCGGGCGTCCGCGGTACGCGCGGCGTCGTCGGCTCGACTACCGGACGGGGTTCCACCGGCGGCGGGGTTTCGTCCGGCGGTTGCTGGGAGACCTGCTCGTCGCCTGGCGGAAGAGAAGGTTTCAATCCAATAAGGGCTTTCCCGACCCAAAACACCGCTATAACTACCGCCGCTGTCGCCAGAATCGCTCCGATCCCCAACAGCACCGGCCGTACGCGGGCAAACAACACCTGCGGAAGCAGGTTTTTGCGCAAAGACGACACCCGAAATCGAGCTTTCGGCTTTTGATAACGCTCAAAAAGGGCGGATTTTTCGGTCAGCGTCGGCTTTTTTCCTAACATCTCATGTGCCGGATCCAGCCGCGGCCTGTGCGATTGCCCCTCGGCCTGACGATCCGAACGCATTTGTCCGGTCTTCAGCCCTTGGGCAATTTTCGCCTGTCCCTGACGAATGGCGTCGCGCAGTTCGGAAAAATTAGGTTCCCGACCCATAATCCATATATTCCCTTCAGATACCCGAAATCGACCGTTCCGAGGAGAGTTCCCCGACGAATCGACTTCGAGATTCGTCCTTAAAACACAGTACTCTACATAATTTCGTGCCGATATGCAACCGGAAACTTTCAAAGAAATCGTTTTTTTGTGTTTCTTTTTCTGGTTATTGCCTTGACTTTCGCTTGTTGAGACGTTATAAACTCCCCTTTTCCAGATATTTTTGCTTTACGAAGCCCCTTGGATGATATATTAATGAAAGTGTTCAGGCGGGTTTTTTGAGTTTTCAGGGCATTCGGGCGTGTACCCGATGCCGCGGCGACAAAAAAAACATTTACCGAACGCGAAACAGGACTTGTGTATCACTAATTTTAGCGGAGTTGAATTAAGTTATGCTTCCAGTAAAAAAAATCAGTCGAACCAAGACGCGAAGCCGTCGAGCTCACCATGCGCTTAAGCCGGTGAACTATTCGTTGTGCAAAAAGTGCGGCTCAGCCAAGCTGCCCCACAGCGCCTGCGGCCAGTGCGGCTACCTCAACCCCAACATCACGCTCAAGCTCGCCGAGGAGGCCGAAAGCTAAGATGCGCATCGCAATCGACGCTATGGGTGGCGATTTTGCACCCGGTGAGATTGTCGCCGGGGCACTGCAGGGCAGGGAAGTCCTGGATGGCGGTGATGAAATCGTGTTGGTCGGCGACGAAGTCGTTTTGCGCCAGACGCTTGTCTCGCTCAAGGCGTCGCCCGACACCTTCCGCATTTTTCACGCCCCCGACATTATTGGGATGAACGAGTCGCCTATCGAGGCGATTCGTCACAAGCCCAAAAGTTCGATTGCCGTAATGGCGCACGCCGCCTCGCACCGCCAGGTGGACGCCGTTCTGTCGGCGGGCAACACCGGCGCCTGTGTCGGCGCCTGCCAGCTTCGGATGCGCACGCTGCCCGGCGTTTCGCGCCCCGGCATCGCCGTGGTGCTGCCGACGTATGGCGGCCCGGTCACCATTTGCGACGTCGGCGCCAACATCGCCTGCAAGCCTCTGCATCTCTACCAATACGCCATTATGGCCAGCGTCTATGCCCGCGAAATGTTCGGCATCCTTTCGCCCCGCGTAGGGATGATGAATATCGGCGAAGAAGAGGCCAAAGGCACAGACCTCATCAAAAAAACGCGCGACCTGCTGAAAAACGACCCCAACATCAATTTCATCGGCAATCTGGAAGGACGCGATTTGTTCGAGGGAAAGTGCGACGTAGTCATCTGTGAAGGCTTCGTTGGCAACGTCATCCTCAAACTGTCCGAAGGCATGGCGAATATGATCTTCAACGCGATTCGCGTCGAACTGATGACCCGCAACAAACTCTTGGGGCTGTGGTTCAAATCGATTGCCAAAAATATCTTCAAAAAATATGACTACCACGAGTACGGCGGCGCGCTGCTGCTGGGCGTCAACGGCACGTCCCTGATCTGCCACGGCTCCAGTAAGGCCCGCACCATCAAAAACGCGATTCGCGCCTGTAAAAAGTTTTACGACAAGAAAATCAATGACCAGATCGTTAGTGCAATTTCCAAATCAGCGGTGACCAACAATGGTGCATAATCCTACATTACAATCTCAGGCACGGTTTCGAGCGGTGGTCGCCGGAACCGGCTCGGCGGTTCCTGAAAAAATTCTGACCAACGAAGACTTTACCAAGATCGTGGAGACCACCGACGAGTGGATCACCACGCGGACCGGTATCAAGACGCGGCACATCGCAGGCGACGGCGACACCACCGGCACACTGGCCGCCGAGGCGGCACGCCGTGCGATTGCCGACGCCGGAATGAGCGCCGAGGATATCGAGTTGATTATCTGCGGCACGATCACTCCGGAGATGGTCTTCCCCGCCACCGCCTGCTTTGTGCAGGAGATGATCGGCGCGGTCAATGCATGGGCCTTTGACCTGTCGGCGGCCTGCAGCGGGTTTGTCTACGGCCTGTCCATCGCCCAGCAGTTTGTCAGTTCCGGCCGGTATAAATCGGCGCTGGTCATCGGCGCCGAGACACTCAGCCGGATTACCGATTACACCGACCGCGGAAGCTGCATCCTGTTCGGCGACGGCGCAGGCGCAGTCATCGTCAAAGCCGCCGAATCCGGCTCCAACGGCCTGATGTACAGCACCTCGTTTTCCGACGGACGCGGCTGGACATCGCTGAATTGCGTCGCTTACGGGTCGCGCAACCCCGTCAGCAAACCGCTGGCCGACCCGAAAATGGTCTATATGAACATCCAAGGACGAGAAATTTATCAGCAGGCTGTGCGGCGGATTGTCGAACTGGTGAAAGAATGCCTTGAAAAGTGCGATCTGAGCGTCGAGCAAATCAAGATGTTTATCCCGCACCAGATGAATGCACGCATCATCGAATCGGTCGGTAAACGCCTGAAATTTGCCGATGACCAGATTTTCATCAACATCGATAAATACGGCAACACCTCGGCGGCGTCAATTCCGATCGCGTTGGATGAATGCCGTCGGCTGGGCAAACTCCAGTCCGGCGACATCGTCCTTTTGGTCGCGTTCGGCGGTGGACTGACTTGGGGCGCAAACGTCATACAGTTATAGAACCGTTCGTAGTTCAAGCTTTAGCTTGTTATTAATTAGTAGGTTGAATTTTTGAATACAATGAAAACAGCTTTTCTATTTCCGGGACAAGGCGCTCAATACGTCGGCATGGGCAAAGACCTCGCCGACCATTCGCCCATTGCCGCGGCGTTGTTTGACAAGGCCAACGCGATTGTCGGCTATGACCTGCGGCAGTTCTGCTTTGACGGTCCGGAAGACAAACTCAACGCGACGACCGTGTCGCAGCCGGCGATCTTTGCGGTCAGCGCCGCGATGCTCGCTGTTGTTCAAGACAAAACACCCAATCTATTGCCCGACATCACCGCCGGCCTGAGCATGGGCGAATACACCGCCCTGTACGCCGCCGGCCTGATGACGTTTGAGGACACGCTGCGGCTGGTTCAAAAACGCGGCGACGCGATGCAGGCTGCCGCCGACGCCTCCAACGGCTCAATGGTCAGCCTGCTGGGCTTGGACGAAGACAAGGTGCGGGCCTTGTGTGACGAGGCCGCCGAAGGCGACGTACTGGAACCGGTCAATTTCAACTGTCCCGGCCAGATCGTCATCAGCGGCAGTGTCGACGCCTGCAAACGCGCCGAGCAATTGGCCGAAAAATACGGCGCAATGAAGGCCATCCCGCTGGCCGTGGCCGGCGCGTTCCACTCATCAATGATGGACCCGGCCGCTCGCGAATTGGAACAGGCGTTGGCCGACTGTCCCATCCAGAAACCGACCTCACCGAAGGCCATCGCCAACATCACCGCCGACTTCTACACCGATGCGGCGGCGATTCGGCAGGGACTGGTCAAACAGCTTGTTCAGCCGATTCTGTGGCAAAAATGTATGGAACGTCTCTTGGCCGAGGGCGTCGAGACCTTTTATGAAATCGGCCCCGGCCGGGTCTTGACCGGACTGATGAAGCGGATTCACAGGCGAGCCAATGTCGTCAATCTCAGCTCATGGGACGCGATACAAGCTATATGATTATGTAGGGCAAGACCGATGTGTCTGCCCAGTGAGAAAATTGTTTATTAGTAAGGATACAAAACAATGACACAGCGTTTAGCCGTCGTAACAGGCGCCGCCCGCGGGATCGGGCGTGCCATTGTACTGGAACTGCTCAAGCAGGGGCGAAAAGTCGCCGGCTTAGATCTGAATGCCGAGCAACTGGCCGAGTTGGAAAAGGTCGTAAAAGAAGCGGGGTTCAGCGTCATTACCTGCTGTCTGGACATTACCAATACTGAAAAACTGACTGAAACGCTCGAAAAACTGGCCGACGAACACGGCGGAATCAGCATTTTGGTCAATAATGCGGGCATTACGCGCGACAAACTGATGATCCAGATGGACGATGACGACTTTGACAAGGTCATGAACGTCAATCTTCGGGCCGCTTTTGCCGCCACGCGCGTGGCCGCCCGCTCGATGCTGCGAAACAAGTTCGGCCGTATCGTTAATATCGCCTCCGTCGCCGGTGTGATGGGGCAGGCCGGCTCGGCCAATTACGCCGCCAGCAAGGCCGGGATGATCGGAATGACTAAGTCCATCGCCCGCGAAGTGGGCAAAAAGAACGTCACCGCCAATTGCATCGCCCCCGGCTTTATCATGACCGAAATGACCGAGGTGCTGTCGGATATCGTCAAAAACGGTGCCTTGGCCGTAATTCCCGTCAAACGCTTCGGAAAACCCGAAGAAATCGCCCGCACCGTCGCGTTTCTGGCCGCCGACGAGGCCGGATACATCACCGGGCAGGTGTTATGCGTCGATGGCGGCATGGCCATGTAATTTACCTAAGATTTTTGTTAAAAAATGATTGAAAACGCGACTTTTGGCCGGTATAGTACCGCCAAACCCGCAAATACGTGATTGAATCGTAATAAACAGTTACAAAACGGATTGAAACAGAAACCTTGATATTTTAGGAGTAGAAACGTGGCAGATTTAGATGTTCAGGCCATTGAGGCAAAGGTCATTGAGATCGTCAGCGAGCAAATGGGCGTCGATAAGGCCGAGATTTCGCGCGAAACGTCTTTCATCAACGACCTCAATGCCGACTCGTTGGATACCGTCGAATTGGTGATGGAGTTTGAGGATGAGTTTGATATGAGCATCCCCGACGAAGAAGCCGAAAAGATTCAAACCGTCGGCGCCGCCATCGATTATATCGTTTCCATTGCCAAGAGCCAGCAGGACTAAGAGACGGGAGTTCCATGACAGAGCGTCGTGTTGTCATTACCGGACTGGGCTGTGTAACGCCGCTGGCCGAATCCCCGGAAGCCCTCTTTGAGGGCCTGTGCCAGGCGCGCAGTGCGATTTCCATAATCGAATCCTTTGATACCTCTGAGTATCCCGTCAAAATCGGCGGCGAGTGCAAACAGTTCGATATCGAAAATTACGCCGGTGTGCGCGAAGCCAAGCGGATGGACCGCTTCACGCAGATGGCGCTGGCCTCTTCGATTCAGGCGGTCAATGACAGCGGTCTGGACTTCGAAGCGGAAAACAAACACCGTATCGGCGTGATCATCGGAACGGGCATCGGCGGCATCAAAGAAATCGAAGACCAGCACATTCGCCTGCTGAACAAAGGCCCGCGAAAAGTCTCGCCCTTCTGCGTCCCCAAATTGATGGGCAACGCCGCCAGCGGCTGCGTCTCCATCCAGTACGGGCTAAAAGGGCCGAACCTGTGCATCGTGACAGCCTGTGCCTCGGCCAGTCACGCCATCGGCGAGGCCTTCTGGAACGTCCGGAGCGGACGCAGCGACGTCTGTATCACCGGCGGCTCGGAAGCGGCCCTGACCCCCATCGGCCTGGCCTCGTTCTGTGCTCTGCGGTCACTGAGCACCCGAAACGATAACCCCACCTGCGCCTCGCGGCCGTTTGACAAAGACCGAAACGGATTCGTCTTGTCCGAAGGGGCCGGCATCCTGATTCTCGAAGAATACGAACGCGCCAAAAAACGTGGTGCCAAGATTTACGCCGAGCTTATCGGCTACGGCGCAACCGGCGACGGCCATCATATCACCGCGCCGCTGGAAGACGGATCGGGAGCCACTGAAGCGATGAAACTGGCGCTGGAACAGGCCAATATCGCCCCGGACAAGATCGACTACATCAACGCCCATGGCACCAGCACCGAGCTGAACGATGCCGCCGAGAGCTTGGCCATCAAGAATGTCTTCGGCGCCCACGCCTACAAGCTGCCCGTCAGCTCGACAAAAAGCTGTATCGGCCATACCCTCGGTGCAAGCGGGGCCATTGAACTGGTTGTGTGCTGCAAGACGATTGAAAAGGGCGTCATCCATCCGACCGCCAATCTCGACCAGGTGGCCGACGAATGCGATCCGAAGATGGATTATGTCCCCAAACAGGCACGGTCGGCCAAGGTCAACGTGGCCTTGAGCAACTCGCTGGGCTTTGGGGGGCACAATAGCACCCTGATTATCGCAAAGGTGTAAACCGAGAATCGGTTTTATTCATTCTAAAAACGTGTATAATAACCCCGGCCACACAGTCGGGGTTATTTTTTATACGAAAGGGATGCCTTAATGTCGTTGTGGTGGGCAATATTACTGTTGCCAGTCGGAATTTGCGCCCTCGTCAAAGGGGCCGACTGGCTGGTGGACGGTGCGGTCGCCGCGGCCGAGCGGCTGGGGATGACGCCGCTGGTCATTGGACTGACGGTCGTGGCGATGGGAACATCGGCGCCCGAGGTCGCCTCCAGCATCGCCGCCGCCCTGACCGGCTCCGGCGACATCGCCGTCGGCAACGTCTATGGCTCCAACATCGCCAACCTGGCCCTGGTTGGCGGGCTGTGCGCCATTTTCCGCCCACTCATCGTCCATCGTGCCGTCATTAGCCGCGACATTCCCCTGATGCTGGCCGCCGTCTTTGTCCTCTGGCCTGTCATGCGGAACGGCACTGTGTCCCGTTTCGAAGCGGTACTGTTGCTTGTGTGTTTTACGGCAATCCTTGCGGTGATGGTCTCCACCGAACGTCGCCGTACCATCGCCGATAGAAAAGTGCTGGCCGAGGTTGAGGCCAAAATCGAAAAAACCGCCTGCCATATCCCCAAATCGCTTGGAATTTCACTGTTCTTTGTGGCAGTCGGTCTGGTGTGCCTGTCCGTCGGCGCCCATCTGACGGTTCAGAGCGCTTCGGTCCTGGGGCGTGCCGTCGGCATTTCAGAAGCCGTCATCGGCCTGACGGTCGTCGCCATCGGAACATCGCTGCCGGAGTTGACCGCCTCTTTGGTGGCCGTTATCAAAGGACACGACGACCTCTCGGTCGGCAATCTCGTCGGCTCCAATATCTTCAATGCGCTGCTGGTCATCGGCGCCGCCGGCCTGACCAAGCCCTTCGCGGCCAACGCACGATTTGCGGGGTGGGATTTCTGGCTGATGGCCGGAACGTCCGTCGTCTTTGCCGCGGTCGCATTCAAATTTCGTCGCATCCCGCGCCCCGCCGGCTGGGTCTTACTCATCGGCTACTGCGGCTACATCGCCTGGCTGTTCCTGCCGGGTCGATAAAAAAAGACAGAGGACAATTATCTGTCCCCTGTCTTCTGATTTCTGATATCTGGCCTCTGCGGTCAGTTCGTCCCCTCCCAGAGCACCATCCCCTGCTCATACGGCTCGACTAGATCTTTATGACGCGGTAAAATCCGCAGCGAAAAGCCGTGCTTGCCCGATGCGTGACAAGGAATCGATCCGCTGAACTTCGCCTCTTTGTTTTCATTCAGCGACCCTTCGACAAACCGCATGTCGGTAATCTGAGGATGCTCAATCCGTCCAGCCGAATCCACAACGCCGTGGAAAATCTGCACCGACACATCCTCCGGCGTAAGCCGTCCAAGCTGCACTTGGGCGCTGACCGTGATTACGGCGCCGACTTGCAGCTCCGGGCTTCGTCCGTTCCAGTGCGTGAAAACCTCGCCGTTTTGGGTCTGGACTTCGACGTTGCGAATCTCCAGATCGCTCCAGGCATGGCGGACATTGTTTTTCCACATCGCCAGCTCACGAACCCGCGCGCTGTCGTCGGAGGTCAGCTCGCGCCATTTGACATCGGCGGCCGTATAAAATTTTCGCGTATAGTCGGCCACCATCCGGCTGGTATTGAACCGGGGGGCGCACCATTTGATGGTGTTCTTCATCCGTCGGATCCAGCGCCGCGGCAGCCGTTCCTTGGATTGTGCAAAATACAGCGGCACCACTTCCTGCTCCAGCAGATTGAAGATCGCATGCGACTCAACCTGATCCTGATACGCCAGGTCGTCGTATTCCTCGCCGGCCCCAATGATCCAGCCGCCGTCGGGGATGTACCCTTCGCACCACCACCCGTCCAGCGTACTCATATTCAGCACGCCGTTGAGGGCCGCCTTCATCCCGCTGGTGCCGCTGGCCTCCATCGGCCGCCGCGGATTGTTCAGCCAGACGTCCACGCCCTGAACCAGATACCGGGCGATATCGATATCGTAATCTTCCAAAAACAGCAATCGCCGGCGAATCTCCGGATGCTCGCTGGCAAAATGCACCAACTGCCGGATGATCTCTTTGCCCGCCGTGTCGCGCGGATGGGCCTTGCCGGCAAAGATAAACTGCACCGGCGTTTCGGTATTGCTCAGCAGTTTGATCAGCCGCTGGGGCTCGCGCAGCAGCAGATTGCCACGTTTATACGTCGCAAATCGCCGCGCAAACCCGATGGTCAAGGCTTCCGGGTCCAGCACTTCTTCGGCCCAGTTCAGCTCGGTATGAAATGCGCCGCGCCGCTGAAGCTGACGTTTCAGACGCGAACGCGCAAAGCCCACCAGACGTTCCTTGCACCGCTGATGAATCCGCCACAACTCCTCGTCCGGAATCTGGTCGATGTTGTGCCAGATGGATTTATCGACCACCTCTTCGCCCCAGCGCGCCCCCAGATACCGCTCAAACAGCATATTGATCTCGGCGCTGAGCCAGGTCTTGGCGTGAATGCCGTTGGTGATGGCGTTGATCGGCACCTCTTCGGTCGGCAGCTCCATCCATAGGCCAGACCATATCTTCCGTGACACCTCGCCGTGAAGCTGGCTGACACCGTTGCGATAGGCGCTGGTGCGGATCGCCAGCACCGGCATCTTGAACGTTTCGGTTGCGTTGTCCGCGTGCACGCGTCCCAAGGCCAAGAACTGCTCGCGGTTAAGCCCCAGCTTACCGTAGTAATGGCCGAAGTACTTATCGATCATCTCGGCCGGAAACTCATCGTTGCCCGCCGCCACCGGCGTGTGCACGGTGAAGACATTGCTGGCCTTGGCCGCCTCAAACGCCTCTTCGTAGGTCATATTGTACCGGCTGCGAATCCGCCGCACACGCTCCAGCGCCATAAACGCCGCATGACCCTCGTTCATGTGACAGACCGACGGCTCAAGGTTCATCCCATACAGGGCTTTGAGACCGCCGATGCCCAGCACGATCTCCTGACAAATACGCATCTCCGAATCGCCGCCGTACAGCGTCTGCGTGATCGTTCGATCAAACGTGGAATTTGTCGGCAGATTGGTATCCAGCAAAAACAGCGGCGTGCGTCCGATCATCGCCTTCCAGATCTGGGCGGTAACCGTTCGTCCCGGAAACGGAATATTCACCGTCAGCGGGTGGCCGCTTTCCTTACGCACCATCGTCACCGGCATATTGTGGAAATCGTTATCGATATAATGTTCCTGCTGCCAGCCGTCGGTGTTCAGGTATTGCCGAAAGTACCCTTTTTGGTACAACAGCCCGATCCCCACCAGCGGCACCCCCAGATCCGAGGCGCTTTTTAAATGATCGCCCGCCAGAATCCCCAAGCCGCCGGAATAAATCGGCAGGCTTTCGTGAACGCCGAATTCGGCGCTGAAATACGCGATGACCGGGGACACGCCGTCGCGGGAGTAAATCTTGTCAAACCAGGACGGCGCCGTCAGCGTCTCATCCAGCTTCTGACGCGCCTGCTGCAATTGATACAAAAATCCTTCGTTCCTCGCCAAATCCTCCAGACGCGCCTGCGAGACCATCCCCAGCATGCGAATCGGGTTATGGGCGCACTGCTTCCACAGGTCGTAATCAATCCGGCGAAAAATCTCCGCAATTTCATAATGCCATGACCAGTACAAATTCTCGGCCACAACAACCAAATCTTTCAGGGCCTCCGGCAGCGACGGTTTTACGGTAAACGTTCGCACCGTCTGGATGCCCATTTTTTCATGCTTAGGTAAATCTGTCGATAATGTCATAGAAGTCTCCGAGTTCTCAAAAATTCCGATAAAGCGTTCATCGGCAGGAATTTAAATTGTCTTAACACAAATTCATCAAAGAGCAAGAAGCGGCAGCCGATTGAAATGGCCGCCTCCCTAATAGTCCTATAATAGCTATCAATAATCATTTGGGATGTCACTTAAAAAGAGTATTGTAATCCTTGTCCGAAGTGCCATAAAACGCATTGGCCGCCCATTTGCCCTTACCGCATCATCGCCCCGCCGTAATTCCCGCCAAGCCCGCCATTACGTCCGCCGTACATCGAATGCTGACCGGACGGTGAGGCGAAAATATCACCCACCGAATAAACCGCCATTCGCGGCTTATAAACCCCGCCATAACGGGTCGAAAGCGTCAGTATCCCGCCCTCGGCGGTGAGGGTCAAGGCCGAATTCGGCGCCGCAGACCGCAGAATCAAGTCAAGCCCCCTGTCCAGCCGTATCCGTCCAAGCCCCTCTATCCCAATCGGCATATCCCGATCCACAAGGGCGTTCCGCTCAAGGTCATTCCATAAAATCAACAACGGCAACCGAGGCTCAACGGATTCGGCCACAATCGTCAGCGCCTCTTGGACGGTGGTCTCAGGACCGATCCGCGACAAATCCACCGTGCGGGTAAGCAGTGTTTGCAGCGATTCGCCGCTCCTGCCAACAGGCGCTGCGCGCGGCCTGTCAATGGCTCTTTCGGGAGGTTCAAAAGACAAAACCTCCGTCCGCACTTGCGGCTGAGGCGTCGGCTCAGCGGGTAACGACCGCCGAACCAAACCTTCCCCCGCCATCTGGGCGCCCACATCCACCCCATCGACGTAAACGTCGGCAGTCAGGCGAAAATAGCCGCGATCCTCAACATTATGCAGCTTGATCTGCCGGGGGTCGCGGAGCCGTTCCTGCAAAAACTCCTGCGCTGCCGCCGCGTTCGGGCCGGACGTTGCCGCAACATCGCGCAGACGTACCGTAAACCGAACCGCCGTCGGCTGAGCATAATCCCGAATCCGACAGCTAAACGCCGTCGCATCCAAAACGGCCTCAACAGAAGCCACCGTATAAGAAACACCGCGTTCCGGAACCGACCCTGCTGCGCCGGTTACCAAAGCGCCAATCATAAACATCATTACTCCATACATGGACAATTCCTTTCTTGAATTAGAAGGTCTCTCCATGGCTTTGCGATATACTCTATTATCGCCGTCAACGCCAAAGGGTTCAAGGGAATTCTGGATGAATAAACCAATAACTACGCAAACAAGGTATGAATTAGGTGGTGCTTTGTATCAGACACGGTCTATCGATTTTACGGAAATACAAGTGTAGTCTATGTGCCGCACTCTTTCGACATCTTGATTTTTATGCACATTTCTTTAAGATTCGTAACCATAAGACATTGTCTATTCGAGGTTTATATGAAATTTTAAACATTGCGTTTTTGTCATTTGAATTTGTTTCGGATATAGAGCTTAGAATTTAGTGCTTTTGCGGCTGGTTGCTGGAAGATGGTCGCCGGCAGCCCTTTAATGTGCTTAGAAATTGGGTTTCGGCTCTGCCGCGCCAAGATATTGCCGTGTCGAAAAAAACTCCGGCCGCATCGTGCACCTAGGCCACCCGCTGGTCGTCGTAATAATACCGCGTTGTCGTTCCCGCTATTGCATCCACCTTTTCAATCCTTCGGCCGAGGGCATTCCCGGCTCCGCGGCCGGGACAAGCTCCGTAAATTCGGCGATATTGGTATTGCCGGCATTATATCCGCCAGCATTGTCATCAATTATCAAAGAGCATGTATCAGAAAAGAGTCCCGACACGTTTATTTATTCTTAGATATTGAAGTCGTGCTTTGTCCATTTTCAAAAACAGTTTCATAGCAATATACAGCATCTTTCTTTTCGACTTGCCAGGACAGGACTAATTTATTTTTGTTCGAGGATACTTTGAATTTATTCAATAGTTCTTGGTATTTTGAACCTCCCGAAGGAGAACCTGTATAACATTTTTCGAAAACTTTGTCTTCAATCTGCGATAAAGATTCAGGGTACTCCTGATTCGACTCATAGTATTCACGTATACAAGTTCGTATTACGTTATCTAAGAGCATTAAATCGGAATGTACTTGGTTTTGTTTTACGAGTGGTTTAATATAAGAGAAAAACAATACTCCAATAAAAGATAAAATCACAAAAATACAGATAACCGTAAGCAGAATTTTGTTTCTGGATTTCATAAATTATATGCTCCTTAGTATTTATTCCAGTACTGTGCCAAGGCTTCCTGCGGCGTATCTCTGGGGTCGTGAATTTTAATATCTTCAGCATATTCGGCAATCAGGTATTCCAAAAACAGTCTTATCGCATGTTTTTGATGCACCGAAAATAGATCAAATGTTTTTCGCTTCTCTTCGGTTCTTTTCCGAAATAATGCAACAATATCGCTTTTATCTCCAGAAAATTCTACAGTCAGGTATTCCAAAACCATCTTTATCTCATGTTTTTGCTGCTCCGAAAGAAGATCGTCAGTTCTATCCAGCACCAATGCAACACTATCACTCTTTGTGCTTTCATCAAAAACAAATTTCCAATCAAGAATCAGATTTTGGACAACATGATCAGAATCGCACTGATTATAGTGCTGCGCAGCAATTATCATATATCCCGGCAAATAATAGCAGAACGCCAGTGGAGTTAGATCATCCAGCCACGGCCAAGAATACCAATTTGTTTCTTCGGAATAACAACGTTCAGGTAAATCCTGCCATCGAACCCCGCCCAGCCCAGCCGTCTTATTGCCGCCATACTCTGCCTTGGCCATTCCTTTGCGAAGTATCTCTTTGTCTTTTGGGGGTGGTAAATCACCAAACGCTTGTTTAATTTCATGAATCAAGGTATCGATATCCATTTTTTCCCTTTTATGAAACTCAGCTTATTGTGGCTTAGTTGCTTTTGGGATTGGGTCTCTTTTCGCGAGATCATCCGCGATATACTTTACGCAGTTTGCTATACTCGTTCCATAGCGTTCCACGGCCGTGCCGATCGGCCCATACAAGACCGCCGGGTACAGATGATCGTGCCCGTAGTAGAGGTCCTGATTCGGCGCCTGCGCGGGAATGACATGCATCAGCAGCACCTCGTCGATGTAGTTGCCGAAGACAAAATACCGGTCGTCCGTCTCGACACTGCCGGAAACGAGCGTCTGCACCGCCACCCGCTGGTCGTCGTAGTAATACCGCGTTGTCGTCCCCGCTATCGCATCCACCTTTTCAATCCTTCGGCCTTCAGTTGTTTCTTTCGTGTTAAACATCGTACACATTGCCGTATCTTCTGCACCCACAAGCTGCGCTTGAAGGTGCCACACATTTTTCAATTTACTATTGCCGATTGACGATTGATTATTTGTCAATTATGCAGAGGCCACCCGCCGCCGTTTTTCAATTGACTATTTATCACGTTTGCAGAGGCCACCCGTCGTATCTTCTGCACCCACAAGCTGCGCTTGAAGGTGCCACCCATGTTATGCCCTTTCATTTTACGCCGTCATGCTTATTCGTTGCAGAGGCCACCCGCCGTCATTACAATCACTGCATCCAGCCCATTTTAACAACCAACCAATCGATGGGCTATTACACATGGTTTCATTTTTTTATTATTTTGAGTTTTCATCCTTGACTCGTCTAACAAAAGTTATATCCTCATCAAACACCCCGTCAACCGGAGTTTCAAGGATACTGTTTATATTTTCACCATTCCAATCAACCAATAGCATTATTCCACCCTCTGGTGCATTATAGCTTACAGCATCTTGAGTACCTCCTTCGATAATAAACTCTATTATCGCCTTTTTATCAGCCCACAAAATTGTATCCTTACTATGAACTTCCTCGCCTGTTGAATAATACAACATGACACATTCTCCGACATAATATCATATTATTAACTACGGTGCCACACCTCCGCCTTTGGCTGGAGAAATCGGCACAGAACCGGGGTAAGGTGAAAACCCTGCAATCGGATGCTTCTCATATTTTTTCCAAAAACATCTACATCCTGAGGCGACGGGTTGGCTTCCATTATCGCGTCCACCTTTTCAATCCTTCGGCCTTCAGTTGTTTCTATCGTGTTAAACATCGTAAACATTGCCGTATCTTCTGCACCCACAAGCTGCGCTTGAAGGTGCCACCCATGTTATGCCCTTTCATTTTACGCCGTCATGCTTATTCGTTGCAGAGGCCACCCGTCGAACACTATTGTGACTGGCCCTTTATATTTATCCCCGTCGTTTCGTTATCTACAGTTTTATTACTCGATGAGGTCCATATGAGCTTGTCAAAGTCTTCTTGTTTAATAAACTCAACATTTCCATTTAAAAACAAAACGTGGCTCCCACCGGAATGTAACGGCAATATATCATTTGCATCGCCATACTGATTCCAGCCAAACTCTCCTTCAAAGAGAAATACCAGATCGCCGGGGCCATCCCATTTAGAGTTAAGATGTTTATTGATGAAATACGTTCCTATTTTCCCTTTTTTCTGGCAACTTGGGCATTTAAAAAAGTCGTCTTGAAGAGCAAACTCACAAATTAACAAATCATACCATCTTTCATGGTTCGGTAACTCATTGTACTCATTGTGATATACCAACATAAGGGAACAGAGAGACTGTAATCTCAGGCTACAATCAAGCCTATTTAAATATACTTTAACTGCATAAATCATTCCCACAAATAAAAGAACAAATATAGCGATTGAAATATATTTCTTATGTTTATTGTTGAACATAATATGCCTTAAAAATCAGGATAAGTCTCTTTGATTCTCACAGACGGTTTCCATGTTGAAGTCAAACAGCACCGGTTTATTGCTTTCGCAGTTGCATTTTGGCAGTTATTGCCTGTTATATAGTCCCAGTAACTGATCTGTGCGACGGGTGACCTCGGCGAGATTGACAAATAATCAATCGTCAATTGACAACAGTCAATCAAAACCCGGGTGGCACCTTCAAGCGAAGCTTGTGGGTGCCGAGATGCCCTGTGATGTTGATCGTCCATCCGCACAATACCGCCTTCTCGTCCCGCAATCGCATCCACCTTTTCAATCCTTCGGCCTAACGCATTCTACGCAAATACCGCCTCGGCATTGCTTCATTGTCTTTGCAGTGTTTCTTTACTGCCCCGTTCAGGGCCGGAGGTCGGCTCAACAATAATCCGTCGATAATGTGTCAGGTTGGGTGTTCCGTCATCCGTTACTTCGCAAATGATGTGGACGCTTTTTCCTGCCGAATCGGCAGGAGCTTGAACGGTTATACGGTCTGCCCGGTTATCTGAGAGAGTGATCTCTTTTGGGTACGTACCCGCATCGGGCAGCACCCACCATGAAAACGTTAATTTGTCTCCATCCGGGTCATGGGATTTGGACGCATCCAGTGTGACCGACGTTCCCGGCTGAGGGTTCAACGAAATGATATCCATACCCGTGCTGTCATTGACGATGACAATCGGGTTTCGATTTCCCTTGCCGTCTTTCGCCCAGTCCATCCGGGCGGCAAAATTATTGAAGATGGCCGGATAAAAATGCGTTTGATAATGAGTCGAACGGGCGAAGGTTTCCGTTCCTTCCTGATTGATATAGCAGCGGGTGACGTTGTCCGGTCCCGTGCCCCAGGTGAAATACCCTCCCCAGCCGGCCTGCCCCGGGACATCGGGATCCGAGAGTCCAACCGGCATCACGTGCAGAAACGACGGGGTGTCGCCTTCAACGCCCCATTTGTATTTTGGATAGAGGACGCCCAGATGGCCGTGCCCCTGGATATGCTCTGCATACGCGTCCCAATTTTTGACACCGGTTGCATTTTGAAAAAGCCAGGCGCATTCATCCCAGATAAACAGAAGGTCTTTCTCGAATTCCCTGCGCATCCATTGATGAGAACTGATCGCAAAGTCAACATCACGCCCCCACGGCCTGTCCTGATCGGTAATGGTGTACACTCGGATCTTACGTAAAAAGGCCTTGAGCTGCTCTTCCGTGCGATCCTTCTGCACACGCCAGATGGCCTGCGCAAGGGTGTTGCCGCCGCCCCAAACGGTAATCCAAATCGGACGGTCGTCATCTTCATCCGCCATTTGAATAATCAGATTGCTCCCCGGAGAATCATTATTCTCGCCGATGAAGCGGTATCCCATTTTCGTGCTGCCCAGCATGGTTCGGGAGCGCAGATACTCCGGGCTTGGCCAGTATCCGATTTCCTGCCGGGATTCATCGGCCAGTTGGGTGTCCTGAGCGGAACGTTTTTTCAGGTTGGGCAGGTCTTTCTCATACGCATCGAGGGCATTATAGATGAAATCGATGCGTTCCCGCCCGCCCGTATTGCTCCAGCCGGTGGTCGCCACCAACCCTTCAATTTCGAACAGGTCGGCATGAACCATAAGCCGAATCATGGATTCCGTGTCATCGGGTTCTACGTCGTTGGGGGCGATGTCGGTCAGTACGATGATGCGTGGTTTGAGCGGAGCCGCTGAGGAGAAACCGCACAGCACAAGAGACAATGAAAGCAGGAGTGCCGATACGATGACTTTTCTACCCATAATGTCTTCCTTTCGAAGAGTGGTGCTGCTATTGGTGTTCTATATTCATATAAACCGGCTGCTCGCGTCGCGCGGCAAGTCAGTCTTCCGGATTCATCGGCCGGGCTTGATTTTCCGAATTACGGTATTGAACATAGGCGGTGCGCATCGCGACATAGGGGTCAATCGACGCTTCTTTGAACGCTTCATAGTCGCCGATATAAAAGGACCCTTTGTTTACGCCGTTGGCGGCGGATATGCCGATCGAAGCCTCTATCGGCTTGACGTAGCGTACCGGATTCAGAAAGGCGTCGCCCGCCATACCGACCGAATCGCGCAGGGTCGAGGGACCTAACAACGGCCAGACAATGTAGAAGCCGTCGCCGAACCCATACCCCGACAAGGTGCGTCCCAGATTCTCTCTAGATGGCGGGAGGTTGTATCGGTCCGTCGCAGGGTCGCCGAATCCGAGGACGCCGACCGTCGTGTTGGTAACGAACCGGTCAATTTCCCTGCCGGCCTGCTCGTTTTTGCCCTGAAGCAGGTTATTGACCACACGGACAGGGGTTGCCAGGTTGTCAAAAAAGTTGCGGATACCGATGCGGGCCGGCCGGGGAACCGCGTGCTCGTAAGTTTGCAGCACCGGTTTGGCCACCCAAAAATAAAAGACATCGTTGAACCCGAACATCACACGATTCACCGGTTCCAGCGGGTCGGAAATGACAACTTGCCGTTGTGCATATTCTTCTTCAAGCGCATCGAAAAAAGGGTCATCGCCAAAACCCACCGTCTCGGTCGGCCCGGTGTTCAGCGTGCGCCCGTTCGACGCACACCCCGCCATCATCAGCACCCCCAACAGAATCAGCCCATACACTTTTTTCATACCTCATTCTCCTTTCGGTTTTCGACCGGCGACTCCGGGCCAAAGGGTTTAGTCAACACCAGCAAATACGGCAAGAGCGTCAACGACGCCAGCAATGCGACGATAAAGGCCAGAACGGTTAATACGCCAAAGTAGATGGTGGGAATAAAATTGGACAGGCTCAGAATGGAAAACCCGATCACCAGTGTCACTGTGGTGTAGTACATCGCATGGCCGATGCTGTTGTGCGACCGATGCAGGGCGTCGAGGTAACGGCCGCCGCCTTCGACTTCGTCCCTGAACCGGTAAACATAATGGATGGTGTTGTCCACCGCCATACCGACGGCGATGGCGGCGATGGTGATGGTCATCATGTCCAGCGGAATGTTCAGCCAGCCCATCACGCTGAGTACGCAACTAACGGCCAGTATATTCGGAATAAGGGCGATAACGGCGATCCAAAGGGATCGGAACGACACCCAAAAGGCGCCCATCAGGAGCAGCGCGGTAAAACCAAGCGTCACCGCCTGAGAGCGGAACAGGCTCTGGAGCATATTGTTGTACAGCACCATCGTACCGGCCAGGTGAACCTGTTCGGGCGCAAAAGCAAGTGTCTCCGTCAACGCCAAGCGGATCGTGTTCAGCAAGTCGTTGCGATTCAGGTCGGGGTCGGAGTCCCGCATGCGGACCGCCAGACGCACCTGATCATGCTCGACCGACACATAAGGCCGGACAAGCAATTCGGTCAGATCCTCGGGGATTTGATTGAACAGCAAGGCCAGCTCCATGCCGTCCAACGGCTCATCGCGCTCGAGGGCCTGCTCGACCATCCGGGTCAGGGTCACAACCGACAACACCTTGCCGATTTCGGGCAGGCCGTCAAGGTAGTCGTGAACCGCCGCAATCCGCGCGACCTTTTCGGGCGTAAACCAATATCGGTATCGCGTCTCCTCGGCCGCGGCTTCCACATCCTCAAACAGGTCAAAGACATCGTCATCAGGATCGCCGGCGTCGCCGGATAGGGCCGCTTCCGACGGCGCGGCCGATTCAAAGTCAATCACAATATCCAACGGCGTCGTGCCGCCCAGTTCCCGATCCACCACTTTCATCCCGCGATGAATCTCGGTGTTTGATTTGAAATAATCGATAAAACTGTTCTCGACCTCAAGTCGGCTTATCCCCACCAGATTGGCAATCAGCACAACAACCGCGGCCACGGCAATCCACGGCCCCCAGGCCTGCGTAAACCGAGCCAGCATCGGGGGCAACTGCCATCGCGAGGGGCGCGATGACGCCGGCACATCCCGCGGCAGCAAAGCCAGAACGGCCGGCAGAATCAAAAACGGGACAACAAAGGACACGGCCGCGCCGACCACCATGATGTACCCAAAGCTGATGACCGGACGGATATCGCTGAACACCAGGGACAAAAACCCTGCGATAGTGGTCAGGGCCGAATACAGACAGGGTAGAATCTTCTGATTGAGGGTCAAAAGGATCAATTCCCGCTGATTCGCCTTAGGAAGATCAGCGGCAAACTCCCGATACCGCACCATCAGGTGGATGGTCATCGACAACGTGATAATCAACTGGAGAGAAATGAAGTTCGAGCTGATCACCGTCACTTCCCAGCCGGCCCAGCCCAGAAGCCCTACGGTACAAACCACCGAGGCCGCACAAATCACCATCGGAAGGACAACCCAGTGGACGCTTCGGAAGATCACGGCGATGGTCAATACCAGCAGCAGGAACACGGCCGTTCCGAAAATGCGCAGGTCACTCTTGATAAAAGAAATCATATCGTCGGCGATCATGCTCACCCCGCCCAGATGCAGCGTCCCGTGCGAACGATACGCCTCCGCGACAGCGCGAATCGCCTGAATATCCTGGTGGCGACGCTGCCGAACCTCGTCGTGATATTGAACGAATTGCCGTTCCACATCGCCGTATGTTTGCCGCTCGGCCTCCGTCATCGTCCCGGCTGATTTTTTCTGGCGCAGCGCGTCGCGCTGTGACAACAGTTCCTCGTATTTTATGTCACGAGGATAGAACATCAAAATCGCCGTGGTGTTCACATCCGGGCTGACCAGAAGACTCTCGTACAGGGGGCTTTGCGCAAACTCCTTACGCGCAAGCTGCATATCCACATCCGGCGACTCAAGGGTGCGGGTGTCCTGCCTGAGCCGGCTCAGAGACACCGGCGGACTTCGCAGCAGCGGCACATCCAGAATCGTCAGGACGGACTCAAGATTTTCGATTTTTCTTAACTCGTCCCCCAGCCGACCCACAGTATCCAGCACCGACGCCGAGAAAAGGTCCTCATGCGGCCTGAACGTCAGCATCAGCAGGTCGCCTTGGCCGTATAGGGCATTAATGCGGCGGGAAAAACTGAGATCCGGATCGCCCTCTAAAACCAGCGTCTCGGCCGATGCGTCAAGCCTGAAATGCCTGGCCCCCATGACGAACACACCCGCAACCGCCAGAATACCAATCAAAACCATCACAGGATGGTTCAGAACGATACGCTCGTAAAAAAAATCTCTGAGGATGCGAAGGTGTATCATGGGTCAAAATCAAGCCTGTGCCGGCTCCGTCACGGAGCAGCGTCTTTTTTCAAATGGTTGAATAAGTCCTGAGCGGTGCCCCTGCGAAGAATATCATCGAATTGCGACCGATAGGTCAGCAGGGCGCTGACGTCATCGATTTCCAAGTCGTAGATGCGCCAGTGGTTGTCAAGCTTTCGCATCTTGTACCGCACCGAAATCGTGCTCTCCTCGGAGACAATGTCCATGGTGATATTGATGCCATTCCGTTCCGGCTCGGCCTGCCCAAGCTTGACCTTTTGATCGCTGTAGTGCGAAACGATGTCCTGATAAGAGCCTCTGAGCCGTTTCGTGAACAGTTCCGTAAAGGTCGCTTGCTCTTCGGACGTCAGCCGGCCCCAGTGGGTTCTGCCCAACGCCAGCATCGACATCAACTGGAAATCAAAAACCGGACTGGCGATCTCATCGATGGCGATCTTTTTTTTCGCTTGATCCAGTTCATCGGTTTCCAGCACCGTGATGACGGCGTTCAGTTTGGCCCGGATCAGTTCGTTCGGGTCATCAGAATCTTTGACATCCGCGTCCCAACGTTTCCACCACCCCTCAGTCAACGCTTCCGCTTTGGCCTCCGAGACCCCGACCGACCCGGAGGAAGAACTCTCAGATCGGTTCTTTGCGTCATTGCCGGGCAACTCGTCAGCAAACAGCCCTTGACCTGCAACCAACAGCAGCGCAACCGCAAGTCCAACGCCGCATCTCCGCGTTAACGATTGTCTTGAAATTTCACATCTACTCATAAAGCCTCAACAATAAATTGAATCGTTATTTCATTTCGAGCTTAATTCTGCAATTCTAATCTAAACGATAACACAAGATTATCCGCACTGTAAAAACCCTGCTAATATTAGCATCTGCCATGTGATCTATCAAGATTTCTCTTTCGAGATCGCTGTCGGGCAGGAATTTTGGGGGCATCCCAAACACTATTCCCCCGGTCATACTCGCATATCTGCCTCCCTGCACACCCAAATGTTAATCCCTTCGCCGAAAAAATCTAATGCATTAACAAAATCATTGCCCGATAATATATGCGTCCTCTATGTCGAGAGCTTGATTTCAACGAAAAAGTTAATATTTGTTTTATTTTTCTTAATTTTTTCTTGATATATCGCTCACAATCGTGTATAGTAACCCTTGTAACAATGAAGTTGAAAACTGAATACGATAACGCTGTCGTTTGGGGGGTACAAATGACCAATCAGAAAAACATGACCGAGTTGCGGTTGGCCGTGGAAGGCGGGCGGGGTCCGCCGGAACTTGAAAGAGACCGATCCTTTGCCCGACACCCGCTGAAAACCGTCCTTTCCCGTTGAAACAATCAATCGTCCGAAAGGGAGAACAATGAAAATCGCCAAACACAGCCAAGTCCGTCAGATGCCACCGGGGGCGATGCAGAACAACAAAAGTCCGCCGAGGAAATAAATGTGACCGTTTTCTTTTTTTTCGCCGCCGAGAGCAATTTTATATTTTATAGTTTATACGGCAAGCAAGCGAAGCGATGATTTAAGGAACACATTATGCCGCCGAGTTCCGAGCTTAATCAAATGGGGGTTTTTAACAGGCCGTGCTGGAATAGTCATGAACGCGGGCCGCCGATAGAACAAATGAGAACAATCTTTTAAGTCGGTTGAAACAAGTGGAACTCATACAATAACAGATATTCGCTCTTTGTGCATTTTATTTTAGGGTGTTGCACCATTGATACGTTGTCGCCCTTCTCCTCCTCCGCTTCTGTCAGGTGCAGACAGTACAAAGCCGGCTCGGGTTCTCCTTCCCGGGCCGGCTTGTATTTATTGACAACTCAATCCCCTCATCGATCACAAGCACCTCAACGAAGAATTATGCTATCGGCCTGCACGCGCCGCGATAGCAATCGGCCGGCGGTCGGCCGCGCACCTGAAGAGTATTCGGCGCCGCATCCTTCCACGTAACCGGCGTTTCGCAGGTCAGGATATGGAACAGCCCGTTTTGCAGCAGCGCGGCAATATTCCTGTCTCCCCCAACTACAAAAACGAAAGTTCCACTGGGTCAAGCGGAAAATCCAGGAATTGAATTAATCCCAACCCGTTCTTTGACAAGTTCATAGCGATATAACTTTCACGGCCCCCCCGAGGAACGGGCAGGCCCGCGGTGGAATAATGCGCCAACGTGAATATTATCGCCGTTTCTTAACGCGCAGGGCTAAGCCGCCAAGACCCAACAGCACAAGCGTCACCGGTTCGGGGATCAAAAGGATCGTCGCTGTCGTATGATTAACTTCTATATCCGTATGCCAGCGAGCACCGTTTAACCACTGGCCGGAAAGAATCCCCGTACCAATTAATTCATACCCTTCGCCCCACTCAAGCCCCTCACCCAGAACAAAATCCAACCCTAAAAACGTCACCGTGCTGAATTGATTAGCCCTGAGCGTGCCCACATCACCACCGGAGAGATTTATCGTGCCACCGTTCCAAGCGCCGAGGGATCTCACACTGCCAGCCGAGACATTCACCGTGCTGCTACCATAAGCTTTTAGCTCTCCCCATTCCCCTGTGATGCTTCCGCCAGAGATATTCACCGTGCTGTTGTCATAAACGGAGATCTCATCCACACTGCCGCCGGAGATTTCCGACTCGCTGCCATCCAAGGCGCTGAGCCGATATACTGTCCCGCTGGAGATGTTCACCATACTGCTTTCATTGGCGTTGAGCCAGTCCACGCTGCCGCCAGTGATGTTGGCTGTGCTGGTATCGTAAGCTTGGATCCCCCCGTGCACGCTGCCTCCGGCGATGCCCACCGTGCTGCTGTCGGAAGCGAGTACCCCAAGCCGAACATTGCCAACCGTCCCCTCAGCGGCCTGAACGCCATACCCGGCTAAATCGGAAACCGACCCGGTAAAGCTGAAGTGGTCATTTCCGACTAAACGCACGTTCGCTTGAATCGTTTCGACACTACCGCCCGTGATATTTATACGGCTTCCTGAATCACTGCGTAAATCGGAAACATCAAGCTTACTGACATCGCCGCCGGAGATCTCCACCGTGCTGTTGTCGTGGGCGAAGAGGCTTTGCCAGTAAGACGTTCCTCCAATCCTGCCACCAGAGATCCTCACACTACTGTTTTCATAGGCTTCGAGCGTGTTTACTGTGCCGCTGAAGATATCCACCATGCTATTGTCGTGGGCGTAGAGCTGGCTCATGTTGCCACCGGAGAGACTCACCGTACTGGTATCGCGGGCTTCGAGCTGGTTCATGCTGACGGAGATGTCCACCATACTGCTGTCATAGGCCCAGAGGTGGTCCATACTGCCACCGGAGATGTGGGCAATGCTGGTGTTGTAGGTGGTGAGAAAGCCCACACTGCCGCCGGTAATATTCACCGTACTGGTGTCGTTGGCATAGAGATAGAGAACACTACCACCGGAAATTTCCGCCGTACTGGAGTTGTAGGTGAAGATATGGTCCAGTGAAACATTATTAACCGTTCCAGTAGCGGCTTGAACGCCATATGCGGCCAAGTCGGAAAGAATTAGGTTCCTTGTCAAACTGAAACGCTGATTGTCGACCACATCAATACCCGCCCGAATCGAGCCGACACTGCCACCTGTGATATTAATGCGGCTTTCGGAGTCGCTGCGCAAGTTCCAAGCATGGAACCCGCCCACACTGCCGCCGGAGATGTCCACCGTGCTGCTGTCATAGGCCCAGAGTCCGTCCACATTGCCGCCAGAGACGTTGGCTGTGCTGGTGCTATAGGTGTCGAGGAAGTCCACACTGCCGCCGGAGATGTTTGCCGTACTACTGTCGTAGGCGTAGAGATACCCCACTTGACCGCCTGAGACAGATGCCGTACTCTGGTTGTATGCCAAGAAGCAGAAGGGATCTCGCCAGTTCCCCTCTGGAATTCTGCCACCTTCTACTATATCGACCGTTGTTTTTGTTTCGGCGAATTCGTCGCCCTGATCAATATGGACATTGTTATTGATTTGGTAGTTAATCTCCCAGATTCCGCCGTCGTTAAAGTGTACCTGTCCAAAACTAACACCGACCGCCATTACCGCAGACATTGTCACCGTCAACCAGAGTGCCATTCTTGTGCTTTTCATGATCAGATTCCTTCAAAATAAGTTTTCTCGACGCTTAAAACACAAAAACCCACCGCCGACAGCCCGTGCTGTCAGACCGGTGGGTTATCAATTTCAAACCTAAATTGTCCTCTCTTGTCCGTTTCTTCTGACCTCGCACCATTCAATAATCCCCTTATTATTGACTGTAAATCCCATATTACCAAATTCCCGACCACAATACAAGTTTTTATTTGCCAAAACCATAAATTTCCACAAACAATACCGCAATTTCGGATTTCCGGATGATATACCTATGCAGGACTATCTAATTTAGATACTCAAGTTGACTGAAGGGCGGCGGAATATCGCCTCGCTTTACCGCCATCTGGACAGCCGCATCGCAGCCGGTTCAACAACTTTCTCAACGTCGGCTGCTGGCAGCCACAGGGCTCGCTGCAATTAAAAGCCCACGAACTGATGGCTCTGCTGAAGCCGCACTGCTTCGGCAATCGTCTCGGCGTTCCACTCCTGCCACCAGACGGGATTGTCCCGATGCTGCCGCAGATAGGGCGAGCCGGCCCGATCCAGATTGTTCCGCTCATAATCGGGCATTACAACGACTCCCCGGCAAGGGCGGCTTCAACGGCTGCGATGACCTCCGGGTCCAGAGGCGTCGTCCGGGAGCCGAAACGCGCAAGCGTGCGGCCGTCTTTGCCGATCAAAAATTTGGTGAAATTCCATTGAATGTCGCCGCCGTGCGGGGCGTTGCGTTCCGCATCCGTCAGGTAGGCGTACAGCGGGTCGATGTCGTCGCCCTTCACGGAGATCTTGGAAAACATTGGAAACGTGACGTCAAACTGCGTCGTGCAGAATTGCTTGATCTCTTCGTTGGAGCCGGGTTCCTGATTGGCGAAGCTGTTGGCCGGGAACCCCAACACCGCAAACCCCCGATCTTTGTACCGGTCGTAGAGGGCTTGCAGGTCGGCGTACTGGGGGGTAAAGCCGCACTTGCTGGCGACATTGACCACCAGTACCGCCCTGCCCTGATAGTCGGACAACGCGACCCCCCTGCCGTCAATATCCTCGGCCGTGAACCCGTAAAAACCATCATGCGACTGGTCTTCTGCCATAGGCGGAGCCTCCGTTTTGTTAGTACAGCCGGAAACAATAAAACAAACGCTCATTACCGCACAACATAAAATTCTGGCCATAATTTTCTCCTTTTTCTCTTGTTTTGACCCATACAGACGTATCCCATTTATACTGATTTTAAGCCGTTCGGTTTACAGGATTTTTCGGGGATTGTGTCCCGCCTGTCAGAGTGATTGACAAGCCAAAGGCGTGAAGCGACAAAAAAAACTCTCCGCCTGCCAAGGGGGAGTACCGCGAAGCGCAAAAAAAGCTCTCCCCCTGCAAAGGGGGAGTACCCCGAAGTGCAAAAAAAGCTCTCCCCCTGCAAAGGGGGAGTACCCCGAAGGGGGGGAGGGGGTATAAAACAAGAATAATTCGATGGCCGCGAGGCGGCCAAACGGGAAACAGATAACAACGACGAATGAACACGGGGTGACGCAACCACCCCTGTCCTGCTGGCGCAGGACGTCCCCTCCTTGAAAAGGAGGGGAGCTAAATAAAAACGGGTCTGGCGCGCGTTGCGCCAGACCCGTAGGGTACTGGATTGACTGACAGGGGCTGCTGCGGCTTAGTACATGCCGCCCATGCCACCCATGCCACCCATGCCGCCCATACCGCCGCCCGGAGGCATAGCGGGGGCTTCTTTCTTTTCGGGGATTTCGCTAACGACCGCATCGGTGGTCAGCAGCAGCGAGGCGATGGAGGCGCCGTTCTGCAGGGCGGTGCGTTCGACCTTGGTCGGCACGATGACGCCGAACTTGACCATATCGCCGTATTCCTTGCGGAGGGCGTCGTAGCCGAAGTTCTTTTCTTTGGACTCCATAACCTTCTGCGCGACAATCGAGCCGTCCAGGCCGCCGTTGACGGCGATCTGCTTGATCGGGGCGACGACCGCACGCCGGACGATATCCACGCCGACTTGTTCGTCGCCGACGCATTTGATCTTGTCCAGAGCGCCGAGGCACTTGAGCGACGAAACGCCGCCGCCGGGCAGGATGCCCTCTTCGACCGCCGCACGGCAGGCGTGCAGGGCGTCTTCGACGCGGGCTTTCTTTTCTTTCATTTCCGCTTCGGTTGCGCCGCCGACCTTGACCACCGCAACGCCGCCGGCCAGCTTGGCCAGACGTTCCTGCAGCTTTTCGATGTCGTACTCGCTGGTCGAAGCGTCGATCTCGCGTTTGAGCTGCTCGATGCGGCCTTTGATGTCCGCGGTCTTGCCGCCGCCTTCGACGATGGTCGTGGTGTCCTTGTCAATCGTGATGCGCTTGGCCTGGCCGAGCTGATTGAGCTGGACGTTTTCAAGCTGAATGCCGAGGTCTTCAAAAATCGCCTGGCCACCGGTCAGCACCGCGATATCCTGCAGCATGGCCTTGCGGCGGTCGCCGAAGCCCGGCGCCTTGACGGCGCACACCTGCAGCACGCCGCGGAGTTTGTTGACCACCAGCGTCGCCAGGGCTTCGCCCTCTACATCTTCGGACACGATCAGCAGCGGACGTCCCTGTTTGGCGGCCTGCTCAAGCACCGGAACCAGCGACTTGACTGAGCTGATCTTCTTTTCGTGAATGAGGACATACGGCTTTTCGAACACCACGGTGCGTTCCTGCGGGTTGGTGATAAAGTGCGGACTCAGATACCCCTTGTCAAACTGCATGCCTTCGAGCAGATCGACAACGGTTTCCAGCGACTGGCCTTCTTCGACGGTGATGACGCCGTCTTTGCCGACCTTGTCCATCGCCTGCGCCAGTGTCTTGCCGATCTCGGCGTCCTGATTGGCCGAACAGGTGGCGACCTGCTCGATCTGTTTGCCCGAATCGACCGCGATGCTCATCTTCTGCAACTCGGCGACAAGCGCAGCGACGGCCTTGTCGATGCCGCGCTTGACCTGCATCGGGTTTGCGCCGGCGGTGATGTTCTTGAGGCCTTCCTCGAAAATCGCCTCGGCCAGAATCGTGGCCGTCGTCGTGCCGTCACCGGCGACGTTGCTGGTCTTGGACGCCACTTCCTTGACCATCTGGGCGCCCATATTTTCATACGGATCGGCCAGTTCGATTTCCTTGGCGACGCTGACGCCGTCTTTGGTGACGGTCGGCGAACCGAAGGATTTTTCCAGAATGACGTTGCGGCCGCACGGGCCGAGGGTGATCTTGACCGCGCGGGCCAGTTTGCGAATGCCCTCCCGGATCGCCGCGCGGGCTTCGACATCATACGCTATCTTTTTTGCTGCCATAATGCATTATCTCCTGTTTTGTCTTTTTCTACGTATCACGACCGTCTTGGCCGTGCTTGTTGTTTTACGGGCAAGAGGACCGTGTTGCGGGCTACTCAATAATCGCCATAATATCCGATTCGTCCATAATCAGATACTCTTTGCCGTCGATCTTGACCTCGGTGCCGGCATAGCTGGTAAACAGCACTTCCTGGCCTTTCTTGACCGATACCGGGGCGCGCTGGCCGTCGTCCAGCATCTTGCCATCGCCGACGGCAATCACCTTGCCGCGCCGGGGTTTCTCTTTGGCCGAGTCCGGCAATACGATCCCGCCGGCGGTTACGCCTTCGGCCTCGACACGCTGAACGATCACTTTGTCCGCTAAGGGGCGAATCTTCATACTTCGTGTTCTCCTTTCAACTCAATTAAAGGATTGTCTTGTCGTTATTTCATAAGTTCAAACACCATTACCACTAATGAAAGTTGATATTTGCAAATCGTATGCCAGCGGATGAAATACGCCCCGTCAAATTTACTATAACTTAAATTCAAGAAAAGAGTTATATCAATTTATTCAAAAGTCGCTCGCATTCAAAATTGACACATTACCCCGCCCGCTACGCCTGCGATACTGCCAGCATGGCAGTTACCTTGCGACTGGCCATGCAATCTCGGCAAACTTGTCTTTGGCGACGTTGCAGATGGGGCATTTGTCGGGGGCGTTGTCATAAACCGTGTGGCCGCAGACAGAGCAGACATAAATCTTCCGCGCGGGCAGGTCAGCTCCGCCGGCCACGGCATGAGTGCCTCGGTGTACAGCGTGTGGTGAATTTTCTCGACGGCCATGGCTTCCTTGAAAAACGTGAGGGCGACTTTATTGGCTTGTATTTCGGCCTCGGCCACAAACGCCGGATACATCTACTCCAACTCGTGCGCCTCGCTGTTGATGGCTTCCTTGAGGTTGGCTGCGGTGTCCTTGATGCCGGCCCATAACGAACAGATTTGCGTGGGCATGGACGGTCTCGGCCTCGGCAGCCGCCCGAAAGAGTATGGCCACCTGGAAAACCGTCTGCCCTGACTGCTCAGCCTGACGCAACATCCCGACAATCTGCTCTTCCGTAAACCGTTTCATATTTATGCGATTTCTCCTGTAATTCCGAACTCATTTACAGGGAAATCCTAACATTGTCAATGGCCCCAAATTAGGGGGATGGGCCAAATTATTTTGATTTAAATGGGAACAACTGGTTTTCAAAATCCAGAAATCAAAGAAAGAAAAAGTGTGTGGTCCTGATGTAATGTGGTACAATTTATTGTTTTGTATATCGATTACATAAAATTGGCATAACAATGGACAATAGAAAGTGTCACAGGTAAAACGGATTTTTGTGGTCGGCGATTTTAAGGACGATACACCGACCTCGATTGCCATTGTACGACGGCACTGGTACAAGGGGTTTGTGCGAGCCGGACACGATGTACAGCGGTTCAGCTATCTGAACATTCTGCGGCAGTTCAGTTTATTCGGAAGTAAATCCACGGAATTTGTGCACAATTTTTTGAAAAATGCCCTGGTAACCATGTAAAGAAGATTATGTGGAAATCTCGATTTGTTAAAAACACATTAATAATTATGATTTATTGCATGTGATGTTTCCTACGGGTTCTATAAAAACTTTGCGTCTGGCCAAAATAAAAAATCTCCCTGTTGTCTGTCATTGGATTGGGAGTGATGTTCTAAAGCTTAATGACCCTATACGTAGAGTTGAATTTGAAAAATCGTACCCTCATAATGCACTACATATTATTGTAGTGGCAGATCCGATGAATTTAACTCCAGTTTTGTTCGGATTACTTTGATACACATTTGTATCCTGAGATGAATTATGTATAATGACTGGAGAGACATTCACGAAGTCAATCAGTAGAAATAAAAGCTTTAATCAGGAGACAGGAAATGAGAGTAAGCTCGACTTATAAGGCCATGCGCTTGGATTTCCCCCGGACCTTCATTATTGTTTTTATACTCATTGTTGTTTTTTCGGGGTCTTTCCGCGGTTTTTGTTTGTCGGCCCAGGCGGCTCCGGAGCCCGGGGTTGCTGTACTTTTAATCGATACGGATCGCGTCACGGGTACCGTCGAAAAAGCGGTTTACGGGCAGTTTCTTGAGCACATAAATCACTCTGTCGTCGATGGTCTGTACGCCGAACAAATCCGGGGTCAGGGTTTTGAAGGAAGGGATTTCAGGACTTATTGGAGTACGTTTGGTGATAACGGCGATGTTCAGGTTGCTAATGTTGATTTTGAAAACGGCACACGAAGTGCCCGGCTGGAGGCCCGCAATGGCAATGTCGGCATTCGCCAGGGCCGAATTTATGTGCAGGAGGGCCTTCAGTACGACGGCTCGGTCTGGCTCAAGCCAGAGCAGGGAACGGTTCGCGTGAGTTTTCGACTCAACGATGCCGCAGGCAACCGGCTCCTTGAGCTACCGCTGGAAACAAACGGCACTGAATGGCAGGAGATCGACTATTCCTTTACCAGTCCCATAACAGACCAGCAGGCCCAGGTTGAAATCGCGGCCCAGGGATACAGTTCTGTATTGGTGGATTTTGTATCCATGATGCGGGCGGATGCCCGGGCCAACGGAATGCTCCGGCCGGACCTGCTGAAAGCACTGGGGGATTTGAAGCCGCCGTTTATTCGCTGGCCGGGGGGTTCGTATGCTTCTACTTACAAGTGGAAAGACGGCATCGGACCTCTGGAATCGCGAACATACCATCCCAATGAGATGTGGGGCGGGTATTCGGACTATTATGGTTTCGGGACCGAAGAATTTCTCGAATTGTGCCGGCAATTGAATACTGAACCGCTGATTGTGCTGGCGGCAACCAGTACCGATCCCGAAGAAGTCCAATATGCGATGGACTGGATTCATTATGTCAATGACCCACCGACAACTGAGTGGGGCAGGAAGCGGGCGACCAACGGGCATCCCGAACCCTACAATGTAAAGTATTTCCAGATCGATAACGAGCCAATGAATCACGGACACACGCCGGACGATTATGCCGAGATTGTGAATGTCTACGGCAGCCAAATTCGAAAAATCGCGCCGGAGGTGAATATCGTGGCCTGCGGGCAAAAGCGGTCCAATGATATGGTTTGGAGTAAGAAGCTCATTGAAATCGCCGGAAATAATTTTGATATTCTGGGTTGTCATAATTACGAATATGAGAACGAAAATTACCAAACAGGCGTTCAGCGCATCGGCGATTACCTCGTCAAGCTGCGTGAATATATCCGCATTTCCCCCCACCCGAACATCAGGATCGGCGTGCTGGAGTGGGGACTTTGCCGCACATATGACTGGCGTGCCGGGCTGCATTCGGCCGGCAGCCTGATTCTGTATGAGCGGCTCAGTCCGGATCTGGAGATGACCTGTCCGGCCCTGTTGATGCGTAATACCACCGACAACCCGGAGTGGCGGGCGTTTATTTATCATGACCATGTGTCGTGGTTCCCCGGGTCGGGGTATGTGGTTGAAAAGCTGTTCAGCGAGCATTATGCACCGAGGCGCTATGATGCGACGATGGGTGTGTTTCGTGATATCCCAAATCGCAGCGTTTTTTTTGATGAGATTTCGCAGATGAAGCCGGAGGACTGGACTCCCGGAACAGTTGATGCGATCGCTACCGGCAGCGAAGACGGCAAGCGAATTGTTATCAAAGCCGTTAATTACGCTGACAGCCGGAATGTATTACTGTGTCGACTGCAGGGATCGAAAGCGGCCCCAGAGAGGACGGTGAAGGTTTACACGGTCAGCGCCCAATTGTCCGATGCGTGCTCGCTTGAAGAGCCGGATAAGATTAAACCTGCTGAAAGCACATTGCCCTACAGCCGGGATTTAACGATCGAGCTGGATCCGTATAGCGTTGTCCTGGTGGAAGTTATGGCGAAGTAGAGAATTCATAACGCCCGGCAGGGGATTGCAGAATTGATATGGACCAAGTGTCTCGGGAATTTCAAATTTTCGCAAAGCCGGTTGGATCTCGCTGTAATCTGAATTGCCGGTACTGCTATTATCTGGAAAAAAGGCATCTCTATACGGGCAGCGGATTGTCGTTTCAAATGCCAGACGAGATTCTGGAAGCGTACATCGTCCAACATATTGAAGCGTCAACCGATAAGGTGATTTCGTTTTGCTGGCACGGCGGTGAGCCAACTCTGTTCGGTTTGGATTCCTTTCGAAAAATAATCGGGCTTCAGCGGAAGCATCAACTTTCAACCCAACGCATCGTCAACGGGATTCAAACCCATGGTACGCTCCTGGACGAACAGTGGTGCCGGTTTCTGGCCGGGGAGAATTTTGCTGTCGGCCTCAGTCTGGACGGGCCGAGAGAAATACATGACAAGTAGCGTCTCGGCCACGATAACCAGACTACGTTTGACCCCAAGATTGATGGCACGACATTATTACAGAGTGGAGATTGATAAATGAACAAAAATTATTCCCCATAATCTTTTCATGAGAACAAAAATCATACAGAAATGACGTTTACCAAAAAAACGCCGCCGTCGCATTCTTCAAAAATACCCTGCGCGTTGTATTCATCCTCAACCCTTTCCTGTGAAATATATTAATCGCCCCGGCATCGCAATATACAATTTATACGATACAATCTACAGTTGAAACCATCGTAACCATCACCTGTCCCATCCTACCCACCAACGCCAAAACTTCAAGAAGATACTTGATTGAGCCGTTCTGCTCAAACCTTCTGTTTTGCTTCAACTGGTTTGAGAACTTTTATCAAACAAATGCGTCAAATCTGGGCCGACGTGTCGTCATTAATTGTATACGCCGGAGCTAAGGCCATTACAGATATGTCGTATTGGGTTATTCATGTCTCAATGCCTCCAGCGGATCAAGGCCTGCCGCTCGGCGCGAAGGCAGCCATCCGGCAGTGATGCCGATAAACGCTGCAAACACCATCGCAATAAATGCCAGCCCAGGGGTTACGACAAAGAAAACACCCTGTATTGCCAGTTCACGGTATTGCAGATACCAGCTAATTCCCTGGTTTAAAAGCAGGCCAATGACCCAGCCGGCCAGTAATCCCAATACACCTCCGAGCAAACCGATAAATCCCGATTCGATAATCAGCATCCATTGAACATCCCAGCACGATGCCCCCAGGGCCTTTAATACCCCGATCTCGCGTGTACGCTCATAAACGGCCATAATCATGGTATTGGCAATACCGATCGATGCGACCAGCAGGGCAACGCTTGCAAGCATGACCAGCATAATGGTGATGGTGACCACAATACGGTTGGCCATCTCCACAAAAATATCCAGCGACTGGACCTGCACCCCATCACCGCGAAAACGCGAGGTCAGCTCTTTGGCCCGGCTAACGTCGGTACAATTGACCACGACCGAATCGTAGCCCTCGGTTTGCAATAGATTGTCATTATTAAACCACCAGCACTTCATCGCCAAACAATCGGCAGTAGAAACTTTGACGGTGGTATTCAATTCCGAAGAAATGCCCTGAACCTTCAATTCGAATCCTTTTGTCTCGTTTCGTGAAGTACGCAGCACGAGTTCGACGTTTTGCCCCGACAACCCGGACAATTGTCCCTCTTCAAGTCCCAATGCACGGGCCGCCCCCCGGCTGAGAATGATGGTGCCGGAGTCCTTTAATTCCAGGTTTCCTGCCAGCGCTTCGGGCTTGGCTGTCCATAATGCCTGGCCCGGGCGCATGAGTGGTTCGTTTATTCGAACCGATTGTGTTTTGTCCTGCCACTTTAATTCGAGATTGACCGAACCGGGCAGACTGATGACCGGATTGACAGCAATGACGCCTGGCCATGTTTTCCAGCGAGCAACATCGTCCGGCGTAATTATCTTCTTGTTGTTGGGCCCCGTCGTATTCCTTCCCGCCGGACCTCCGCGTCCCGGAAACGAAAATCCACTGGCCGGCACAATGACAATCTGGTCCAGGCCGACCGATTCAAACTGCCGATTGATATGCTGACGTACACCGGAGGCCAGTGAAATGAGGACCACAATGGTTAGAATGCCAACCATCACACCCAGCGAAGCCAGAAACGATCTTACTTTACGTCTGCCCATATTTCGACAGGCAGTCAATACCTTATCCTTGAAAGTCATTGTTGATCCCCTGTACTAACAGCAGCGTCTTTCTGAGACAGCGATTCGATCCGCTCGATCTGGCCGTCAAGCAGGTGGATAATCTGATCGGCATGGGCGGCAACCTGCGGATCATGAGTGACCAGAAGCATTGTTACCTGATCTTGAGTGAGCAGTTCGATTAAAAGCTCAAGGACCGCAGTTTCGGTTTTAGAGTCCAGATTCCCTGTCGGTTCGTCGGCAAGGAGCAGGGCCGGTCTGTTGGCCATGGCCCGGGCAATCGCGACGCGCTGATTTTCTCCGCCCGAGAGTTGATTCGGTTTGTGAGAAGCGCGATGAGAAAGATGGACCCGATTTAATAATTCCAGTGCCCGTGCTTTTCGCTGGCGTTTACCGACATTCGTCAGCATCATAGGCACCTCCACATTTTCTGCGGCACTCAGCGTTGGAATCAAATTGAAACTTTGAAAGATAAATCCCACACGTTCGCGCCGGTGCATGATGCGCTGCTGTTCGGTTGCTTTTGCCAGTGATTGTCCTTCGATGAGAATATCGCCTGCCGTGGGTCGATCCAACGTGCCAACCAGATTCAACAGCGTCGATTTGCCCGAGCCCGAAGTACCTACCAACGCGGTAAATCCCCCGCGTTTGACACTGAAAGTCACATGATCCAGTGCCTTAACGACCTCGCCCCCGGCTTGATAGTAACGCGAAAGCCCCTCGGCCTGGATAATCGTCTTCTCGTTGCAAGATTTCACTCAACAATCCCTTTCATGTCATTTGACCAAGGCATCTCCGGAATTAGAAAACACCCGGATCTTTACTTGTTCTTTTTCTATATCTGTTTTCATGCCGCAAATCTTATCATGTCAAAGAGCATTTGAAAACCTGTAAATCCGCAAAAACCGCTATAATGACCCAAAATCAGCTTCCTACGAGTCTAGGAACGACATACGGACACCTGATTTTCAGTTCAAAAACAACTCCCAGCGACTTCTTTCCTATGGGATTTACGCAATTTGAGACTCCCTTCGATACCGTGCCTCGACGGCGTTTGGCGTCTGGTAGTCCAAGGCCGCGTGCCGTCGGCCGGCATTATAGAACCACTCGATATACATAAAAACAAGTCCTTTTTCGCCTCTGTTTGAAAAGCCGTATGTTTACGGGATTTTGGGAAAAACCGGGCATGGAAAAGATTTCTCTTGCCCTGGCCGGGGTGAGTTTTGTAGAATTGCCGATATCGTTAGGAGAATTTGTGTATTTAACCGTGTAAATGGGAAATGTCAGCAGAATCATGGCAAGCCCGTTTGAAAATCGTATGAGGCAACTTAAGAACAAGGAGAAGTAAAATGAACTGCAGGCGTTACATTCTTTTTTGGGCGACCGCGGCAGTATGCGGATTCTGCTTTGCGCAGGATTCCGGTACAACGATAGCCGATGATTGGAAGCCGTCGTCTTTGAACCAGTTTGGCGAGCAATTTCCCCAGGTTAACTCGCAGGGATATGCGCGATTTCGTATTACCGCGCCGCAAGCCGATAATGTCACCGTGAACATCGGCGGCACGCAAATGACCAAAGGCGAAGACGGCGTTTGGACGGGAACAACTGCACGACCGCTGGATGAGGGGTTCCACTATTATCGCTTAAACATTGACGGCGCGACTGCCAACGACGATGGAACACTGACATTCTACGGGTCTTCCCGCTTGGAAAGCGGTATCGAAATCCCGGCACACGATCAGGATTTTTATACCCTCAAGGATGTTCCCCACGGGCATATCCGCCAGGACCGTTTCTATTCGGCAAGCACCAGTGCATGGCGGCGCATCTTTGTATACCTGCCGCCGGACTATGATAAAAATCAATCGGCTCGCTACCCCGTTCTATACTTGCAGCATGGTGGCGGGGAAGATGAAACCGGCTGGCCCATCCAGGGTTTGACGGATATCATTATGGATAACCTCATCGCCGGTGGAAAGGCCAAGCCCTTTATCATCGTCATGGCCAGTAGCAGTGTTCCCAGAGCCGGTGGCCTCGGCGGCGCTCCAAGAGGGGCGATGCCCGCCCGCGGTGGAGCTCCGGGTGCTGGTGCTCCCGCGGCGGCTCCAGGTGCTGCTCCGATTCCCGGATCGGCTGGTGCCCCGGGCGCACCCGGCGCTCGCCGGGGCGGCGGGTTTGGAGGATTCAATTTTGATGCCTTCCAGACGATTCTCATCAAGGAAATGATTCCTTATATCGATTCCCATTACCGAACGCTGGCCGACCAGCCCAACAGGGCGATGGCTGGATTGTCGATGGGCGGGATGCAGACCCGAACGATTACCTTGGCCAACCTTGACAAGTTTTCCCATATCGGCATCTTCAGCGGCGGAACCATCTCCATGGATGATGTCAACAACACCGAAGGCTTTAAAGACAAAGTCAAGCTGGTCTTTGTAAGTTACGGCAGCCGTGAAATCGGCGGCAGTCGTGGCGGCAGAGGTGGTTTCGGCGGCAATCCCAGTGAAAGTGTCGAAGCCTTAAAGCAGGCCGGCATTAACAGCGTTTTTTATGTCTCTGAAAATACCGCGCACGAATGGCAGACCTGGCGGCGCAGTTTGCATCAATTCGCGCCGCTTCTGTTCACGAATAACTAGCCGGCGGCGAATACAACGGCGGTAATGGCTTCATCACCGGTTAACAGATTAAAAAACGTGATCGAGACGCCAATTTAGGTGGGTCGCATCAGTATGTTGCGGCCCATCTGTTTTTTACAAGGACTGTGTCAAAGGCAAGTCGGGATTGAAGGCGTAGTGCAAGGAAATTAATTTTTGGGGAGAAAGAGAAATATCGATTATCGAGTTGAAAGGATCAGGGAGTAAGAATATCCAAACGTTATTATCCCCTATCCCCAGCCACCTGCGTCCCAGTGCAGAGGCACAGTTGCGATCATTGTGCCAATGTCATTAAGGAGAGGAAATATTTATAATTTTCCGGCAGCAAAATGTACTGTTTCACCTTTCCCATTTTTGAGCCTCTCCCCATTGTATTGGGATACCCGTGCAGGGAATGGTTTTATCTTGACGTTGCCGGGGTGAATTTTGTAAAACTATCGATATCGTTAGGAGAAATTATGTTTTTTAACGGTTTAAATGGGAAATGTCAGATAAAATTATTTGATTAATAATCACTACTGTCCGGTTATTGAATTTTGATTTTCTTGTAACTTCATAATTTACAATATGTTGAACAAAAAAACAACTACAAACGATTTGAATTTGCCTGTACGATTTCGGCCATTTGATCAGAAAGGAC